>Ga0181596_10000242_pt1 | contig 55509 bp, 44 predicted proteins | sample 041ome_6_FD_148655 | JGI IMG/M metagenome (GOLD analysis project Ga0181596, IMG submission 148655) | Coastal salt marsh microbial communities from the Groves Creek Marsh, Skidaway Island, Georgia - 041402US metaG (spades assembly) | ecosystem: Environmental > Aquatic > Marine > Intertidal zone... | reverse complement strand
TTCGCCATTCGCCATTCGCGACGCACGTACCGTATGGTTGACTCCACGACCTCCACCGCCCTTCGCGCGTCGCCGCCATCATCATCATCCGCGGCGACGCATCGACGACGCACGACGCGCGCGCTCTCGACGTCGAAATTCGTCACCAACATCGACGACTCGGACGCCGTCTAGCTCGTCCAGCGCAGCGCGTGCGTGCGTCGCACTGACGCGCGCGCATGACGTCCATCCGAACGAACGTCGTCTTGGCGCCACCAATGTAAATCCCTTGCGTGGCTGCCGTACTCACGGGTCCCGAAGCCTATCCGAGGCTTGGCGCCGCTCATGTAAATCCCTTGCGTGGCTGCCGTACTCACGGGGGGTAATGCCTAAGCCGTACTCACGTGGACCGAGACCATGGCAATTCGTGATGGCCACGTCTCCGCACCGACACGCACTGCGCCGACGCGATACGAAAGGTCGTCGTCGTCGTCGCCGACGCGCGCGCGCGGGGGCGTCAGATCGCATCGCGTGAGATCACACGACACACGACACACGACACACGAGATCGAGATCGAGCCATGGATCGACGAATGAAGCGCGCGGGCGGCGACGCGACGGATGAATCGAGCGCGCTGTTGCGCGACGCGGCGTCCGCCACCAACACCCTCGCGCACCGAGGGCGTCGCGCGGCGCGCGCGGTGCTGGCGTTGATGGCGTCCGGGGCGGTGATCGCGTCGACGCAACCGCGCGCGAGAGCGGCGGTGACGTCCGCGCTCGGTGCTGGCAAGGCGAAGCATACGATCACGCTCAGTACGGCGTGCTCGCCGGTGGATGCGCTCAATTTTTATGACCCCGTCAACAGCTTTGATTGGGCGGACGTCGAAGCGCGCATCGTCACGAAGGGTATGCATGGTGACTTCCATTTTGAACACGCGGTTAAGATGACGAATACTGGTTGCGGCACGTACGTCGTAAATGACGTACCGATTGGAATCGGTGAAGAGTTTGGCTTTTACTTGCACCCGAGCGGGGACGATTCGGATTTCAACACCGTGCTCGACATCGGTTGCGAAACGGAAGGCGGCCACAGGTGCCCTGGTTTCTCGTCGCCCGCCGCGCTCGCGACGGATTATTGCACGAAACCTCACATTGAAGGCAAAAGTAAATTCTGGAATCGCAGATTTGATGGTAAAACGACCGCATACACGTGGGGCGCGTGCGACGCTTCGTGCGGACGGACGGAGGCGGTCGGGTGCTCCGCGCCGCACGTTGAAAGTAACGTCGTGTGCAGTATAACCGTTGACAACTCCATCGTGAGCGTCAAATATGGCGGAGAGGAAATTGAGGCTGATTCCGGAGACCCTTACTGGTGGTATGGCGCCAAGAAGTACAACTTTATCGACGGCGGCCCGAGCAAAAAGTTGGAAGTCTACGGGTACGAATGGGACAACTGTAACGGCTGTGGCTGCGCGGGTCTCGGCGTGCACTGCATTTCCGACAAGGACGAATCGCCTTGGCACGAATTTGTGTCTGACCGGACGCACTGGCGGGCTAAAGTTGACACGCCGGCAGACAAAGCCGGTACTCGCGTCACCAACAGTCGTTGGACCCGCAACGTGCCTGACGGCACCGGCGACACCGAGTACGGCACGCCGTGCATTTCAGGTTCTGCGTTCAGTCTCGCTGGACATTCCCATTCGAGCAGCTGCCCCGCGACAGGCACTGACGGCAAGTACTGTAAAATCTGGGCGAGTTCGAGCACCGACAAAGACGCGACCAGAGCGTGGAACAACATGTACGTAAGATTCGAAGGTACGCCGTACGCGGAGACGTAAGACGGACGTCCCACAAGACGTCCCACAAGACGTCGTTCGTACTTTTCTCACTACCGGTAATTAAAATCATCCTATAATAATAATCATCTACAAAATGTTTTTGATTTTATACACACACAACACACACACACACATAATCAATCGGATTCATTCATCATGAATACGGGAGCGTCAAAAAGTGAAGCGTCACTCGGTACCAGCATGACGCGCGGCGCCTTTGCGTCGTCGCCGCGACGGTCCTTACCGCGGTCGTCGTCGTGCGCGGCGCGCGCCAGCGGTCGCCGCGACGGTCCTCCTTCGCGTCGTCCGCCCGCGCCCGCGCGTCGCGCGCCACCGTCCTCGTCGTCCTCGTCGTCGTCCTCGTGTCCGTGCTGACGAAATATTTATTTAAGCAAAATCGCGTAATATCGTGTAATTCCGTGTAATATTTGAAAATCCGTAGATGGGGGTTAAAAGCCCCGTCAACGATAGATATCAAAGACTGACGAAACCCCACTTAATTACGCGATTTTGCTTATATATAAGCAAAATCGCGTAATATATGTATATATGGGTCTCACATCATATATAACGTATAATACATTCCATACATGGTTGATTCAAGCGCTCGACTACGTACGCACGTGACGCCCCCTCCCCCGATCGCTCTGGCGCTTCCGAGCGATCGTATCTCGAATCTCGGGATTCGCGCGCGCGGGATTCGATCGATGGCGCGCTATACGCGCGCGTCATGGGCGTTCGCGCGCGTACACTACGGTGTGAGGCGCCATTCTCGCACACGACTGATTCATCAACGTCATCATGTTCGCGCAAGCTCGCGTTTTCGCCACGACCGTCGCCCCTCGCGCGAAGCACGCGCAAAAGGTGAACACCACCACGCGCGGTGCCGCGTCTGATAACTGGTTCCCGGGTGCGTGCGTGAGGCGTGAGATGATGAGGATGAGGATGAGGATGGGTTCGCTGATTCTGTGATCGATCGATGATTGATTGCCCGGGATGTTCGCGTGTGCGTGTGTGTGTGTGTTTGAGTGTTGACTGATGTAAAGGGTGTGTGTTGATAAAGCGTAGGGAGCACTCGTCCGGCGTACCTTGATGGTTCGTCCCCGTGGTATGTGTTTGTGTGTTTATGAAGCGCGACGCCGCGCGAGAGGGTAGACTGCGCTGGCGGAGATATTCGCGCGATATGCGCGAACGCGAGAGAGATGCAACAGTGACTGACGTGTGCGGTTTTTGTGTGTGCGTGTAATACAGCGACTATGGTTTCGATCCGCTCAAGCTCGGTGAAAAGCCGGAAAACTTGGAACGCTACCGTGAGGCTGAGCTTATCCACGGCCGCTGGGCGATGATGGGCGTCGCCGGCGTCATCGGCGTCGAAGTCGCCGGTCAAGGTACGTGGGTCACCGCGCAACCGACGTCTTGGGAACAAACCGCCAAGTACATGGGCATGGAGACTCACGCCAACTTGTTCGCGGTCATTGGTACCAACTTGTTGTTGGTGGCGTTCGCCGAGTCCTCGCGCGGCGCCGCGAAGGGTACCGACCGCATGTACCCGGGTGGCAAGTTTGACCCGTTGGGATGGAGCAAGGGTGCTGAATTCGAGACGCTTAAGCGCAAGGAGATTGCCAACGGCAGAGTTGCCATGTTGGCGTTCTTGGGCGTGATGAGTGAAAACCAGGCGTGCCCGGGTCTGGGCCCGGTTGAAGCGCTCAAGGAGCACATCGCGTCCCCGTGGACCGTCTCCGCGGCGACCAATGCCAACGCCGTCCCCTTCTTGTAATCGCGTCGTCTGGCGTTCGTCACGAGATGTATGTGATGGTTCCACACTTTTTCGATTTACCACCTCACTTTTGTAATGCGACATAAAACCGCGCGTTATAAATGACATCCATTCTTTTAAAACGCCGCGACGCTCGAGCAGATGACTTCACAACGCCGTCGCGCGCGTTCGCGTCGAGTCCCGTCGCATCGCGCAACTCACCGTCGCGGTCTTGCCCTAAAGCACAACGAGAACGTACAGATGTCGTGCGCGTCGACGTCGACGTCATCGCTCGCGCGATCGTACGCTCGCGCCGTCGCGAGTTCAACGTCATCAGCATCACCGCAGTGTTCATGGTGGCGCTCGCCTCGACGCTCCGCCGTGCACGCGGCCGCCAACGACAGCGGCGCCTCGGACACATACGTGACAACCTTACACACTAAACGAGATCGCACGATAGACGTCGTCGTCACGCGAGACGCCGCGAGCGCGTCGTTTGTGGTGCGCGCGACGCTGCGAGAGCGCTCGGCGTCTCGGCGTCGGCTCCGTCGCGGGACATCCGATGGCGACGACGTCGTGCTCCTGCACTTTGGTTTAACCCGAGAGAGCGCGAGAGAATGGATGTGTTTAGAGGATTTACCCGATGGTGGGACGTATGACGACGCCACGGGGGCGATGCGATTGGCATTTGACGCCTCGACGGCGTCGGTGGAGATTTTCATTCCCGAGTACGTCGCTCCGGCGAGTTTAGATTTCGTGCTCTACGACCCTACGCGCGATTTGTACGACGAACCGAGCGGTGGTTGGGCAGGGAGTGCATTTAGCGTGCCGCTGGGCATCGGATGCGGGCACGCGCGCGAGCTCGGAGCGACGGTGGCGACGTACGACGAGGAGACGAGACGTGGAGCGTTCAACATTGCAGTGCTCTCTCGACACGCCACTGCGGTGTCTTTAGTGTTACAATGGCGCGAGAACACCATGGAGTTGGCGTTAAATCCAATATCACATCGTACTGGGAACGTGTGGCACATAGAGGTGCCGTATGGAGGCGAAGGCGACGTGCTGCACGCGCCGACTAGGGACGACGATGTGTTGTATGGCTTTCGATGCGAAGGCGATCCTGAAGGCCGCGGTGGGTCGAGGTTTTTCCCAGCGCAAGTGTTGTTCGACCCGCGAGCGATCGAGCTCAGAGTGCCGTTGAGTGAGATGGAAGAGCCTACGCCGACGCCGCGATTTCTCGGTTCGCTCGCAGCGGCTTTGGAACGTCGCGTCGTCGGCGAGCGAACAGCTCCGGGTCGGCGAGAACAACAACAAGAGCAAGTCGTGGCATTTGATGTGGACGTGTCGACGTTCACGCGTGAAGGGACATTGCGCGCAGCGGCGAGTGCGCTCGAGGAGCGGCGATCAAAGACGGCGTTTAACGCCGTGGCGCTCGCTCCGTTGCTCGCTCGATGCGCCGACGGTCGCGCCGACGCGCCGGTGAGCTTCTTTGCAATCGACCCAAAGTTTGGCACGCGCGCGGATTTGAGAGAATTTGTGCATAGAATGAATGCCGTAGGCGTTGAGGTTTGGATGCGATGCGTGTTGACGCAAACGGGTGAGGGTACGGATGCGTCGCCGCGAAGCGAAAGCCTTCGCGGAATCGACGCCGCGAGTTACTTCCAACTCGGCGCGAGCGGTGGGTTAGAACCCGCAGGCGTGCCCATGACGACGGCGTTGAATCCGTGCTCGGCGCCGACGATCGCCTTGCTCACCGATGCGTTGCGTTCGTTTGCAATTTATGAAGGCGTGTCGAGCTTTATCATTGAATCCGGCGGCGGCATCGTCCGCGGGCCCCTCGGCAGGTCGCCATTATTAGAAAAGCTCGCGCACGACGCCGTGCTTGGGAACGCGGCAAAGAAATTATGGCTCACACCGAGTGAGTTTGAGTGCGGCGCCATGCCGTCGTGGGGAATCATCGGCGAACGCAACTCAAAGTTTTCGCCTTCGATGACGCGCTTTTTCCAGGGCCACTCGGGCTCGCTCCGCGACATGGCGCTTCGTCTCGGCGGCTCCCCGGACGTCTTCAACGGCGTGCGTGACGCTAGACATGGATTAAATGCCCTCGAAATCGCGAAGCCAAAGTCATTCGTACCGTCTGTCGTGCCTGGTCAACCTCCGACGCCGGTGCGAGACGACGCGTCGCTCGCGTCGCTCGCCGCCGCCTTCACCTCCAATGGAGGCGTACTGATGGACATCAAAACCCTCGATGATCCCAATCTTGGACCGTTGGCATCGAAACTCGCCGAATTTCGTACTCGTCGCGGCGATATTTTCGCCGACGACGCCGCAGCATACGACGACATGACATGGATTGACCCGTTCACGGGAACGACGCCGGATTGGGACAACGCCGGCGCCGCACCCGTGCTCGCATGCGTGCGACACAAACCTCTGGCAACGCCGTACCCAGCCACAATGACCGCAACAACACCGACACCAACTAGAACACTCACCATCGGTGACGTATTCATCGCATACAACGGCTCAAGCGTCGGCGTATCCGTCTCGCTTCCGCCGCCGCCGCCCGGCACGGTTTGGACAATCGCGCTCGCCGCGTCCGCTCCCCCTCCATCTTCACCACCGCAAACGACGCAAACGACGCCGCAACGCATCACAACGACGCATCTCGTGCCTCCATGCGCGGTAGCCATCTTAGAACTCGCACACCAATCGCCATAGTGTAATCTACCGACCCGCATGTCCGCGAGCGCGCGCGTCCCGGCGTCGCAGCCTCTGGCGGCTGGCGGCTGAGATTGATCGACGCTTTATCTTCACTTCGTCGCACGCACCGCACTCGCGCGCGACCGCGACGGAAAACGCGCCCAACGAAACCATTACGGGTGTTATTTTCGCGCGCTCGGCATCGCCCCGTCGCCGCATCGTCGTCGTCGTCGACGCGCTTTTGTCGCGGTGGGACCATAAAGCGCACCAGAGCACCAAAAGAAGGACCCTTCTTGTCGTCGTATAGCGTCGTCGAACGATGTCCATCACGCTCGAGCGGCGCGGCCGCATACCATCCGTGCACTCGATGTCAAACATGAGCGAAATTTCGTGCGCATCGATCGAGACGGCGGATGAACGCAGTGCGGAGGAGGTGGCTGAGGCCAAGGAGGCGTTGCTGGCGTCGGATCGCGGCGAGTTTGTCGACGCCGTGCGAAGCGGGAAGTTGATTTCGAGCAAGTGTGCGATTGGATTAGGGGATGTGAGTGAGGATATTCGTGATGCGGCGTTGAGCGTTGGGCGAGCGGCGTTGAGCGAGGTGAGCGATAAGGAGGGCGTCGGTCGGGCGTGCGTGGAGGCGTTGTCGACGTATTTAACGGGACAAGGAGCGTGTGAACCGACGTCGCATAGCGAGGATCACACGCACGGTGGGATTTTGGCGTTTTATGGACACGCGGCGCAGTTATTTGAGGATGATGAAGGCAAGGTTCGGGCGATGACGAATATGGTGGCGGCGCTGAAGAATGTTCGGGACGCCGGGGCGTTCATCGGCGCTCGCGCGCTCGGAAACCTCGCTATGGATTGCAAGGATGCGGCTATTGCTATGGTTGGAGATTTACAAACGAAAGCTTTGACGTTTGATGATCCGCGTGAGCGGCGCGCGGCGGCGGCTGGGATTGCGGGTATCTGTAAGGGTGTCGGTATCACCGCGCTCGCGCACTTGCGCATCGTCGACGGCATCAAGCGCGCCATCGCGGATAAGAAGAATCATGACGCGCGCGCCGGAGCGTTGGCCATGTACGCACACATGTGTCGCACCGCGGGTCGTGGGTTTGAACCATATGCCGTCGGTCTCGCGCCCGAAGTGTTTGCTTTGATGGGTGACAGAGACGCCGACGTTCGTGAATCCGCCCACTTGGCGCAAGCATCCGTCGTCAAAGCCTTGCCTTTGACCGCCATGAAGCTCTTATCGCCGGCAATTTTGGCTGGTATGCAGCACAAAGACTGGCAATGCAAACTTGGGTCCTTGCACATCATTGGTGACCTCGCGAATCGCGTGCCGCAATCTTTTATGCGCACCGTCCCGGATTTGTTCCCGGCGTTTTTGGAATGCCTCTTCGACACGCACCCCAAAGTCTCCGCTTTATCTGCGGAAATTTTACCCAGCATCTGCGCTTGCGTGAAGAATGCTGAGATTTTGGGTATGCTAAATCTCATCATGAGCGCCATTAAAGAACCGCAATCGAAAACTGAAGACTGCTTGGATAAACTCATGGAGACAACGTTTGTCAACTCTATGGATGCGCCTTCGTTGGCGGTCATCTTACCAGTCATTCTCCGCGGTTTGCGCGAACGCACGAAGGAACTGAAGCAAAAAGCTGCGGTGACGTGTGGAAATATCTGTGCATTGGTTGACGACACGCGAGATTTGATGCCATTCATTCCGTCGCTGTTGCCAGAATTGGAAAAGGCAGAGGAGCACTCGCACCCGGATTTGCGCGAAGCCGCGACGCGCGCCAAGGAAAGTCTGATGAAGGGCATCGACGCCAACTCCGAAGAGCGTAAGTGCGCGTCTGAGATGGTGAATCAATCTATTCAAGCTGCAGGGATTGCCGTCGATAGCGAAACGCAAACCTACGCCGCCGCGCTCGGTGGTTGGGTGATGGAATCCGCTCCGATGCGCATTCCGCCTTCGATTTTGGCCAACGACATCAAGCGCGAGCTCACGCCTGTTCTCGAGAGTGCGCTCGGTGATGATCTCGAAGCCATCGAGAAAGCTGCAAACGCGTCTGTGTTGACGTACAAGAACCTCGACGAGTCGGCGCTTCTCGACGATAGCACCAAGGATTATATCGTCGATCTTCAAGGGATCATTCTCGCCTTTGCCGGGCGCGTGTTGCTTCAACGCACAAACTTCACCTTGGAGCGTGGACATACGTACGGCATTGTCGGTCAAAATGGTACAGGTAAAACAACGTTATTGAACCGTATTGCAGCCAAGGATATCGCCGGTTTCCCCGAGGACGTTTCGGTGTACTACATTCGTCACGAGATTACGAGTGAAAAAGAAGAAACAATCGTGGATTTCATGGTGCAAATGGTCCCCGAAGGCGTGAGCCGTGAGACCGTGATAAACACCCTCATGCAAGTTGGTTTTGACGACGAAAAGATGAAAGCGACGATTCAGTCTTTGTCTGGAGGATGGCGCATGAAACTCGCCATTGCGCGCGCCATGTTGTGGAACGCCGAAGTGCTCTTGCTGGATGAGCCGACGAATCACTTGGACACGAGCGCCATTGCGTGGCTGGTGGAATACTTGAAGTCGCTCAAGAACACGACCATCTGCCTCGTATCGCACGATTATGACTTTTTGTCTGAGGTGCTTAGCGATGTCATTCACTTGAGCGAAAAGACGTTGACGTATTACCCCATGGGTTTCCGCGATTTCCAAGCGCTCAAGCCGGAAATCGTCGCCGCATTGCCATCCAACGATAACGCCATCTCAAAGCAAGCGAATATCTCCGATGAAGCACCAGCCAAAGATTCGGCGACTAAGAAGGACAGTGGCTTTGCCATTGACCAAATTGGCGAAAACCAGCCAGAGCACATTAAACCTATTCGGTTCCCCGAACCAGGTGATTTGGAAGGTGTCAAGTCTCGCGCTAAGGTTGTCATGTACATGAAGGATGTCACATTTGGCTACCCGGGAACGTCGAAGAAAATTTTGAACGGCGCGACAGTCAAGATTACGCAAAACTCAAGAGCCGCTCTCGTCGGCTTGAATGGTGCCGGTAAGACGACGTTGATGAAATTGTTGATTGGCGAGTTGGATCCCGAAGACGGTATCGGCGAAGTGTGGCGTCACCACAACTTGCGCTTGTCCTACGTCGCCCAGCACTCGATGCATCACTTGGAAGAGTCTGTAGAAAACACACCGCTGGAATACTTGCAAAACCGTTTCTACAACGGTCGCGATAAGGAAATTGCTAAGCGTGCATCGCACAACTTGTCCAAGGATGAGCTCGCCACGGCGCAAGAACGCGGGAACATTTTGGACATTGTTGGCCGTCAGCAACGCGGTAAGCACTTATTCTACGAAGTTCGTCGATCTGGACGCGATGAAAGTGACACTGATTGGGAAATGATGAGCGCGCTCGAGCGCAAGGATCCGTACGTCATGAAGATGGTGCGCAACTTTGATGAAAAGCTCAAATCTATGCAATCCGGAATGGACCTTCGTCCGTTGACCAAGGAGGAAGTGCGTATGCACCTCGAAAACTTTGGCATCGATCAGGACTTGGCCATGGGTAAGATTAAGCGCATGTCTGGTGGTCAAAAGTCTCGTCTTGTGCTCGCGGCGGCGATGTGGACGAACCCGCACATCATCGCCCTCGACGAGCCAACAAACTATTTGGACAACGATACGTTAGCTGCGCTTACAAAGGCGCTCGTGGACTTCAAGGGTGGTGTGTTGACGATTTCTCACAACGAGCCTTTCGTGCACGCGGTGTGCGATGAGTTGTGGAGAGTGGGCGATGGTGTGGTTGTCACCGAGCCCGTTCCGGGCAAGGCGCCAAAAAAACTCTCTGTCGCTGAGAAGCGCGCGTTGAAGCTCGGCATTGACGCTGATGAGTCGTCAATGAAGGAAGCGCAAAATAACACCAAGCTCACCGCTGCGGAAAAGAAAAAGAAGGCTGCAGCTGAAAAGAGCGCAAAGGGCCCCGTTAAAGATTTGTACGGACGGGGGAAATAAAACAGAGCGAAGATGACAACGACGACGACGACGCAAAACTTTTTCACATTGATTGAGTTGATAACTTTCTAGAATGCAATTGCACATAAGAACGCTAATTTCTAATTAAATTTTACCAGCCGCAACCGTATCTTCGACAAACTTTAAGATATCATCTGCCGTGATGTTGTCTTGAATACTCGTCCACGTCTTGCGATACACCGTGATGAAGTTTGGCGTGTCTTTATCCGCTCTCGTACGCATGAAAACCCACTTTTTCTCGTTCCAGTCCCACGAGCACTCGACTATTCTACCATCTAAACTTTCGAGCGGCTCACTCCGCGTCACGAAATCGTCCTCAAGGCGTACGTATTGCCCACCCTTATCGCCGACGAACAACAATCCGCTCCCTCGAGCGACTCGTAACAGAAAATCTACCGAGTTTAGCTCTGGGAATTTCCACTTTAAAAGGGACTCATACGTCTGAGGCACGTACGGCGCGTTCGAGGGCTGGAAGATCAATCCATCGCTCTCGTGACTCAACGCAGGGATGAACTTTTCTATAATCGAGCGCGCGAATTGAAGAGGATGGAATTCTTTTGTACGCACGGAAAACGGCTCTTTGTTCGCTGCGTATGCGCCACTTGGACCGGTTTGCGCTAAAAATGCTTTGCGCGGTTCGACAACGAACTCACGCACGATGTTTAGCCGCTCTAAAAATGGTCTTTGGGAGACGCGCTCGCCGTTCACAGCCATTAAATCATATGCCAAGAACCGACGCATTTGTTTCTGCGTCTTTGGGTCTGTGTCCACGACCATTTCGCCATCCATCAATGTCCCGTGATGAACAGCGGTGCCAAATTTCTTGTGTGGAAGTGGAAACCGCATCTGTACGCGCCTCACGGTAAATTTTCTATCAATCAAGTACACGCCGTCACGCATGAGTAACACCATGTATCGCGTCCCATCCGCCTTCCAAGTCACGCTATACGGTTCGCGCTTAAGCAGCGACATATTATCTCGACTTAAACTCACAGGTTGAGACCCTGGGAAACTCAAACGAGCGTCTGCATCATCCGGAAAGCACGCCCATACGCACAGTTTTTGCACCTCGTACGTTTGCTCCTCGAACACATCCTCACCTAAAACGTCCTCGTGATGCATTGGTCCAGCCGTGCCATCAGACACCGCAGCCTCTAGCGCGCGCTGAGACGTACGACGTGTTCCTGGAATCGGCGCGCGGCTGTGCGCCAAGGTCTTTTTATACGACATGTTCACCCTCGGATCGAACAAGTCACCCTCTGGCACCTTGTCATCCGCCAAAGGTGGCGCATCCGATAACGTATCACTCTTCCAGCTCGGAACCCCGGGATCCTTTGTCGTACTAAATCTACGCTCGAGGTAGTAATCAAACAAACTCTTCAAGTAATCTGCCTTGTAAATCCCAGGCGGTCGCGCCGTGGCGAATTCGCTCACCCACTTATTCAACTCTGGCCAACCGTGCGCGCGTTGACAATAATGCACTAACATCGCCCCGGTGCGATTGAACCCGTGCGTGCAGTGCACTAATATAGCCGGTCTAAATCCCGCGCGCGCACGTTCGGCCCATCGCCCATCGCTCGCAATCTCTGCTAAACATCGCTGCGCGACGTATACAAACTCGCTCACCTCTCTCGCCTCTGGCGCGCCCTCCCGTCCAGCGCACCGAATCTTCACCACGCGCACGCCCGCGCGTTCAAACTCCGCAGGATCATAATACCGCGATGTATTCGTCAAATCAATCACGCACGCCACGATGCGACCTTTACTTTCCGCGAGCGCGAGCGCATCCATCGGTCCGTACCGATCCTCATCCTTCACGTTGGCGTAGAAACTCTCACGCAGCGGCGCCTTGGACGCCAAGAACACCCCAGCGAAAACATCCGACATGTTTGGGCACGTCAACCATCCCTCAGGAACGTCCCACGCACCGCGAACCGCATCAGTCATGTTTTCGAGCGGTTTGGAGCGGTGTGTAGTCTCCAGAATCAATTCCTACGCAATGCCGCGCCCGCAACGCAATGAACGCACAGCGACTCGTGCGCGAATGCCTCAGCGCGCTCCTATCGATCGTCTCGGCGCCGTGCGAGCGCGAAACACGCGAGTGGAGACGGCGAGGTCCAAAAAGTGCAGGAATGACGTCGATCGTCAACGCGAATGCCACGGCAAACACTGACGCCTCACGCGGTTCGCCCCGCGTTGACTCGAATCGCGCGTGCCAAGCGCGTAGAGCGTGCGTGTGTTGAGTCGTTTTAACCCGCGACGCGCGCGAACGCGCCGCACCGGTGGCGCAGCGCGAGGAGAACAGTCACCGCCGCCGGTGGATTGCTCGGTGCGCAAATCTTTCATTCGCATTCGCGCGCGTTGACGGCGCACGACGCACACGTCAGGCGCACAGCGGTGGACTTCGGCGCACGAACGCGTAAAAGTTCCACGTCCCGCGCACCGAACGACGCGACTGGGCGGGACGCGACGGGAGAGAGGCTCGTAGAGCAACTGGTCAACCATGAAGTTTCAGTTTACCGTCAACTTTAAAGACCGCCGCACGAACGCGCGCCTGGGCGAGGTCTTGTGCGGGGCCGATGAAGTCGATGGCGACGTATCGACATTACCCACGCCCGCGGTGCTCGTGCCGACGAGCAAGGGAGAACACGCGGTGCTGACGCTCGACTTGCTCGCGAACGTGGAGAAGCGTTTATTGAGCGTGTTGTTTTATAAACGCGGGGAGAAATTAACGATAGATGAGACCACGAGGTTATTTGGTACGGTTGTCATAGGTGGGCATTTTGTCGAGAAGAATGGGCGTGGGTTGAAGCGCATCAGAGACGAAGAGGATGGGGCTAAAGAGAAGGCTGGAGAAGACGCGGAGGAGGAGGCGCGCGCGCGCGCGGCGCACGCACGTGCGGAGAAAGGTCCGCCGTCTCAGCGATTAACCGTGGGTCACTATCGCGATTCGATGTATTTTGGACTAAACTCACAAGTCCGCGCGGCAACGGGGATTGTTTGCGACACACCTTTTGGACAAAAGTCCATGACGCCAGAGGAGTACTCGCGCATTTGGAGTGGCGACGCACACGTCGCCATCGCGCTTGCCGACGAACACGTCGGTTGGGAGAGCATGAAGAAGAGTAAAACGGCCGCTATTCGTACCTGTGAGTGGCTTGACGTGTGTGTTCGCGAAAGCAAGGCGAATGATATTCCTTTATGGGGCGTCGTGCTCGGTGGAGAGTTTAAGGATGTACGCGCCGAGTGCTCGGCGCGGGTAGCCGAGCGCGACGAAGACTTGGCTGGGTACGTCCTTGGCGGGTTCTATGCAGGCGAAACCCCGAGCAAGCGAAGCGAGCTCATTGAATGCGTCATCCAGCACTTACCCACGCAAAAACCGCGGTACTTGCCCGGGGTCACCACACTCGAAGACATCATCGACAACATCGAACGCGGCGTCGACGTCTTTGACGCCACGTGGGCGAGCGAAACCGCCTCACGAGGTCGGGCGTTCGTGTTCCCCATTCGCTCCGAAGACGTCTTAGATTGGGACGAGGAGACCGACGAGTGGAATCAACCATGTGCTACGACTGGCGCTGATGCGTACAGCATTAACATCTGGTCCACGGCGTACAAGCGTGATTTTTCACCTTTCATCGACAAGACGACGCGCGGCGATGTCTGCGCCTGCCCGGCGTGCACCGAACATACCCGCGCATATGTCCACCACTTACTCCAAGCGCACGAGATGACGTCACAGGTGTTATTAGAGGCACACAACTTGTACCATCTCGTGAGTTTCTTCGCCGAAGCGCGGAGAGCGTTGCGAGACGGGACGTGGGCGCGCTTTGCGACGTTTCATCGTCGCTACGCCGCGTCTTCGCGATTCGTCAAAACCGCAGCGACACCCGCAACATCGGCAAAAAACAATCAAGCATCGGAGAAATAGCTAGAATCATACAGTATCGAACAACAACAGACAGCACAGTAGACATGAACGAGAACTCCGCGAGCGACGTCAACCTCACTGTTCGCCTCGCGAAGAGTCACACAAAGAATGTCAGCCGTCCCTGCGCGCGCGCTTCCCGTCCCACATCGACGTCACGGCAAAGCGCAACACATATGTCACTCGTCGTCGTCGTCGTCGTGCCCTAAGATTCTCGGCATCGGCTCTGTTGGCGTAGACTTTCTCGCGCAGCTCGACGCGCGCGAGCTCCCGCGTCCAGACGCCAAGGTTCGCGCCACGTGCGCGGAAATCACCACCGGTGGAAACGTCGCTAACGGTTTAACCGCCGCCGCGCGCCTCGGCAATCGTCAGTGCGCGCTGGTGAGCGCTGTAGGCGACGATGCGAACGGCGCGATTGTGCTCGAAAGCCTCGCAAAGGATGCCGTCGACGCGTCTCTGACGCTGGTCCGCGGGACGCGCACGCCGTTTACGTACATTATGATTGCCGCGAGCGACGAGAATGACGGCGACATGACGCGGACGTGCGTGCACACGCCAGGAGATGGAGGTTTAATGGCGACGGATGTCACCCCCGAGCGCCTCGACGCGGCGTTTTCAAATGTAAACAAGCCGGCGGTGGCGTACTTTGACGGTCGGCTCGCCGAAGCGGCGTTAGTGTATGCCCGCGAAGCGCGTCGACTCGGTGGGATTAGAATCTTAGTTGAAGCCGAGCGGTTGAGAGAAAATTTACCAGAGTTGCTACGCGAGGCGGATCTCGTGGTGACGTCAAAATCGTACCCAAACGACGCGTATCCCGAAGCGAAGACGCTCGGCGACGCCGTGACGCGCATGTTTATGGATTTGCCTCGAGCGGAAATTATGGTCACCACGCTTGGGGCACGTGGAGCGATTGGTTTAGAACGAATTGAAGATGATGGAGAGATGGGATGCGGCGAACTTTTGGATGACGTCGTGCGTCAGCTTGAAGCACAGGCGGGCGGAGATGCGCTGAGCGACGAAGACGTTCGGGACGGTCTTCCACGTGAGCCCGTGGAAAGCGGTGTGATTGACATACGCCATTCGTCGTCGTCGTCGTCGTCGTCATTCAAGGCGAATGTGATTTTTGCCCCGGCGAAGACATTGGCCAAAGGCGAGCTCGTTGATCCCACCGGCGCCGGCGACGCGTTCATCGGCGCCCTCGCGCACGCGTACGCGGACGAAGAGTCATTCAACCTTCCGAGTGCTATGCGCCTTGCGTCCTACGTGGCGGCGATGAAATGTAAAGCCATCGGCGCGCGCGCAGGGTTGCCTCGAGCTGCGGACCTGCCCGAGCGCCTGATGGTACGAACGCCGCGCCGAGCGGCCATGTTTTCCTCACTCATGGCTGCATTCGGCGTCTTCTCACCATCTCGCCCAGCGCAAGCGGTGGAATCGCAAGATGAAGATATCAAGGCACTCACGGAGATATTCAATCGAGCCATGCGCGCGCCGACGTACGAAGAAGCTGACGCGGCGTGGTCTGAAGCCATTGCGTTGGCGCCGAACAATTCCTCCGCCTGGTCTAATCGAGGCACGCTTCGCTTACAGTACTCCGAATGGGCCAGTGCGGTGGATGATTTACAGCGCGCGGTAGATTTAGATGGTGACGCACCTGATCCATTGGCGTTGAATAATTTAGGAAACGCCAAAGGCGCATTGAACCGTTGGGACGAAGCGATGGCTGACTTTCTCGAAGCGTCCAGAGTCGAGGACATGCGCGCCATCGCGCAGGCAAACTACGCGTTGGCCGCATTCCAAATCGGCAGAGTCGATTTAGCGATCGCCACGGCGAAGAAATTACTTCGCAAAGACCCGGAATACTTGGACATGCGCGCGTTATTGAGCGCGATGTACTGGAGCGAAGGAATTGTTGATTTGGCGGAGAGCGAATGGACGTACTTGTGTAAATCCGGGCGAGGCTTTGGCGCGAAGAGGTCGGCGGAAGACGTACGCGGTGATGATCCCACGAGTGACTTGCGATACGCATCTACGCTGTTATCGCAGCAATTCGCGCAGCAATTCGCCGAACTCACGGGTGGGGTGAAAGAAGCCGGGTTGGACACTCCGTGTCGCTTGTACAAAACCACCGACACCGTCGCCAATCGATGGCCTCCGCGCGCCACCGCAGCTTTAGATGCATTTCTACGCGTGCGCAATTACGGCGAAGCGTTGGATTACGATGGACGCGTGAAACGATTTGATTTTAATTTTTAGGTAGGCTTTAGAGTATTTTTCGTAGCCGACGTCACGGTTGCCTCACTTTGCGGCGGCGAGTATTTATTCATGTTTCCATCCACCGCGCGTCGACTGTCAGCGCGCGCGTTCACGCACATCACGCACAGTGCATTCGCAAGCTCGAGTGACGCCGCGTCGCCACCGTCGTCGACGTCGACGTCAGCAAAACCAAAGCGCGACTTGACCAACCCAGTGGTGCGCGAGAGCATACGTCGCAAGAAAGTCGCGAAAGGCATCATCGACGCGCGCGCGCCGGTGCCAGAGTTATGCGATACATGTGGACGACGATTTTGTCGATGCGAAAACGCGGTTAAACCTCCGAATGAGGCGCCGAGGAAGCCTTTGGAGAGCGACTGTTGTCACAGCGACCCGCGGTGCAAGTTTTGCGTCTTCGTAGTGTACGACGAGTTACTCGACGAGTACGAACGCTCGCGCGCATAGGAACGGCACGTGCGCGTACCGTGCATTAGGCGATAGAAATCTAGCTAGCTATGTGTAGAATTACAACGGTGACGACGATAGAATATTCGACCATGCGCGCGAGAACCAGAGCTACGCGCTCAACACGGTGGCATCCTCGCCCACACCGAGCGGTGACAAACGCACACCTATGCGCAGCGAACATCCACCACACTCTAAAACACATTCGTCATGCGTACGACGAAGCGATTGGAGCTCGCCGACTGGGATTTCATAGGCGTCCCCGCAACGACACTCGCGTCGGTACGCGTCCACGCCTCCTAACCCAGCGTTAACGGCGTCCACACCGCTCACACCCGCCACCGCGCCTAACGCAATGGTTTCTATCGTCATTTCGTCCACGTCAATGACGTCCGCGAGCGGGCGAGCGCGGCGCGAGGCGAGTGAGGCGTCGTAGGCTTTTCTGCTCGTGGCATCGCGAAGACACGCGTACGCGCGCGCGAGCTCAAGAAACGCGCGCGAATCCCCGGCGGCGCGGTCAGGATGGGTTTCTAACGCTCGACGTTTATATGCTTCGCGCACAGCGGAGGTGTCGGCATCGGCAGTGATGCCCAAGGTGTCGTAGTGCGTCATGATGTGTGGTGGCGTCGTCGAGCCCGTTTGCTGGGACGCTTCAGAGACGTCTATTCCTACTAAGCTAATATTCCTACGCCAAGAACGCACGACACGAATGCCGTCGTGTCTCACGATGCACTTGCGAGTGCTCGCAGCGTGTGCGCGCACGCGGTAACGAGACGCTCGAGAGAATCCACGTGGAGCTCCGGGTCGACGTTTCGCTCGAGGACATCCGTCATCGTCGCCGAACGCGCGCGAGCCTCATCCAATATCGCCGCCTTGGTGTCGAGCGACGCTGAACTCGCGGCATCACCGAACGCATTGCGTGCGATGTCAGCGCAGCGCAGGACGAATTCAGCCGCGGCGTCGACATCGACGTCGTTGGGCGACGCGCGTAGAGGCAAGTCGTTCCAATCCTCGATGAGCGTGCGAAACGCCGTCGACACCGACGCAAACGCCTCCGATGCAAAGCGACGCCCGTCAATATCTCGCGTGCAACGATCGGTGATTTCGAGCGCAAATAGTTCGGTGGCAAGCGCCCACCCCGCGAGGGTGGTTTTACCGCGGCACGCTAATGTCTTGCGAGCGGCGCCTCGAGCGTCTGACGCGATGTCGACTCTCGCGTAGTGTCCACCAAACGTCAACGCCACGTGCATGCCCGCTCGAGGCGCATCGGCGACGCATAGCGTGTGCGCAATGGCGCGAAATAATGCGTCGGTGGCAAGTGCGTCGTTGAATCGCTCGAGGTGTTCGATGGGTGATAACGCCGTCGAGAGCGCCCGCGTTGCCAACGCCGAGCGCGAGACGGAGCTAGAGCCGACGCCCACGGCGTCGATAAACGCAACGACACACCACGGGGCGATGCGATAGAGCAAGTGCGTCATCGCTTCAAATGGTGCGAGCTCAGCGGTAGTGTGTGCTGCATGGTCTGCGTCCACGCACGATGCGAGTGCATCGACGAATGCGCGGCGAGCGACGTCGCTGTCGTCGTCCTTGAGCGACGCCATCGGGACGCCGCGCCAGACAGCGTCGATGAATTCTCGCACCGCGGGCTCGGGTGCGCGCGCTTCGAGAGCAACGAGCGCACGCGATGCAGTCCATGCGTACGAAGGCAACGATTCAGCGCCAACCCGCATCGCTTCTAACGCGTGAATTAATGACGCCACGCCGTCGCTCTCGCCAACGGTCTCAACCGCCGACGGCGAATTCCCGTGCTCGCCGACGCGTACCGCGTCCCAATCCGTGCGTAAAATCTCTCTCGCATCTTTTGCACCTTCTCTCGCGAGTTGAGAATACGCGCCAAACTCATTCGCCGCCTTATCCAACGCCTCGAGAGCCTCATCCACAGCGAAATTCCAACGAGCCGAAGCGACGTCGTCAAATCTCCCGACGAGCCGCGCTTTGAGTAGCAACGCGGGCGCCGTCGCACACGACGCTCGCGCGTCACTCGCTTTCATCACCGTGATGGCGGGCGCATCATCGCCGCTTCGTTTGGTTTTAAACGCCTCTGGCGCGGTTTCTACTTCGCGCCTGGCGAGAATTAATGCGCGCGAGAGACGTTCGGTGGATGACCCGTACGATTCCACGTCTCTCAACGTCGCGTCAATCATGGATACATCATTTGTTTTCGACACCAACATCGGCGCCACGACCGCGGTGAAGGCGTTAGGGATATTCATGACACACCGGTACGTCACGGATGCCAATCCGGACGCGCGAACGCACGCGTAGATACCGGATACGCCTCCATTGATGAGCTCAAACGCGTCGCCTCGAAACGCCGAAGCGCTCGTCGTCGTCGCGTTTAATTTCACCAACGACGCCACGACGACAGACCCAGTGGGCGTGCCCGTGGCAGTGTGATACGCACAAATTTCTCGTCGTCGTTGCGCGACGTCGCCATCGTCATCATCGTCTTTATACGCAATCCAAAGAAACGCGCCGTTTCGAGCGACGCTCGTCGGCGTCGACGTCTTCCCCGTCACCAAACAACCTCTCTCGAGCGCGCACAACGCGCGCACGTCGTGTTTGCCCACGTCATCCATACGCTCGCGAGGTCCTCCGAGCGCAGGCGTCACTTCGAACGCATGCCGTCCTTCACAATCGACGCACGTCAGCGCGCGTCCAGGAAACGCCACGCACGAAATCAACGAACCGGATATCGCCGCCGCTCGTCCCGCTCGCACATTCATCCGCGCCACCGCGCGCGCCAATCGACAATTCCACCTATACATCACTCCACTTCGTGTGATGACCCAAAAATCTTCCCCACCCGCACACTCGAGCGCCTCAGCGTCGGCGTATCGCGCCGCAACGACGACGTCGTCCTCTCGAGCGCGCGCCGTTTCATCCGCTCCAATCGATACTCGTCGAATGACGACCCACGTCCCGCCGCTCGCGTCTTCACTCAGCGTCACCACGTACACCGCACCGTTACAATCCACACACGACGCGTGCGCGGTGACATCGCCGCGCCATTTTGCATGCGCATTAAACGCGCGCAGCGTCAGCGGCGGCGCTCCGGCGTACGGCGCCTCGACGCTCGCGCGCCACCCCTGCGACGCATCTCGCGCGTACCACATCGCTACCGCGCCGTCACGTTGTTGTACGAACAAAACACTCCCATCAGCACCGTCATCGTCCATGTGCGCGCGCGCGCACGCGGTGAGCTCGGCGCCGACGACGCGCGCGACGGAGCACGATGTCGCCGGCGATTGGCCGTGAAACCCAACGTGCGTGGTTTTCATCGTCATCGCCGACGCATTCGCGCGGCGAATGCGCGGTGAATGTGGTTCGTCACGTTCTCCGTCGAATGCGCGACGCACGGCATCGAGCGCGGATCTTGACGCGTCGCTTGAGCGTCGAGAATCATCATCTTCATCGGCATCATCATCGTCGATGGCATTCGTCTCCTGCACGACGCGCCCGTGATCGCAAATCGTCACCACGCGCGCGCCGCGCGCGATGCATACGTGCGTCACCGTGTCGTGCGCGTCATCGAGCGCGACGCGCGCGAGCGTCACGGACATTGGCGCGCGCACGAGCTCGAGCGGCGATGTGTGACGCGTCTTGTGCTCAGTCCGCGACGCTCACGCGCGCGCATCGACGCGGTCGGCACACGCGTGTTTCGCGTGCGTGCGTTTGCTCTCGCGTGCGTGCGTGCGTTCGCTCTCGCCCGCGGCGACGCGCGACGCGACGACGACGCGACGACGTTGACAGTTACGGGTGATTTTGAATCACAACATCGAATTTTGAATCGAAACGCCGTCGCGTCGACGTCGCGTCGTCGTCGCGCGTCGTCGTCGTCGTCGTCGTTGCGATGCATCAGCAGGCGTTCTCGCGCGCGTCTCGCGAGTCGTCGGCGACGGCGCGGCGCGGGGCGGGGATGAGCTCGAGTGAGCGCGCGGATGACGCCGGGAGCCTCGAGCGGGCGGCTCGTGCGTCTTCGATTCGTCATCAAGTCATCATCGACGGTCGCGTCGTCGATACGAGGACGCAGGAATACGCAGATATATGCGCGCGGCGCGCGGCGAGGGTTGAGGCGGCGCGAGAGTACAGAGAAGCGTTGGATGCGCAGGTGCGCGAACGCGCGGGGAGTCGAGCGCGAGCCGAATTTGAGTCGTCGGCTCGGGTGTTTAATTCGAGTGCGCATGCGGCGCATGAGCGCGCGAGACGCGAGCGCGAGATGCGAGATGCGGTTCGTGCGCGTGATGCATACGTCGCCGCGCTCGATAGGCAAGTCTGTGAGCGGCGAGAGAGAGAAAGGCGACGGATCGAAGAGGATGAGCGTTGGTCGCGGGACATCGACGAACGCGTTCGACGGGCGGTGGAGGAAGAGCGCGCGCAGTTGGAAGAAAAGCGTGCGGCAATGATGCGCATGGCGGAATTTAGTGGTAACAGTGGTGGAGAAACGACGAGTGCGCGGTCACCGCGGATTTTGCATTCACCGCCAGCGTCGCCGCGATGGTCACCCAAGGCGCCGACGTCGTCAGACGCGTACGAAGCCATTCCAGAGCCGTCTTCGACGCGTGCGCGCGTCGAACGCGTCACCGTCGGTGATGACGACGACGACGAACTCGATGGTGACGATTTAGGCGATTTAGTCCAAGAAACAACTGTCGAGGAGCTTCTCGACGTTATTCGCGATTTGGTCGTCGAGCAACGCGCATTACGTCGACGATGCGAACTCGCCGAGTCCGCCCTCGCCTCGCGCCAAAGCCTCGATGCTACGATGTAGCATTCGATGCTACGATGTAGCATTCGCACATCACGTCACACATATATATATTCATCCCGTCATCGCCCGCGCGGCGGCGGCGGTAGTAATGTAATACGTAGAGCGACGACGTTGTCAATCATCCAATCCTCAGAATTGCGCACGGTTTGGTCATGCGACGCACTCTCGCCCAGGCGCCAGAGACGTCCGCGCGTGACCAATCATCTACGCCGTCGTCATCCGCGCGCACGCCACGCGCGTTAGGCGCGCGACGTGCGACGCCTGCGCACTACTATGAGTCAATCGACTACACCGATGCAGTGAACGCCGTGAGTGCCTCTCGACGCACATCTGCGCGCGATGACCCACAACTGTCGCGCATCAAGTATGGGTTGACATTTATCATCGGTGTGTGCACGGGCGTTGTGGCTTGGGCGATTGAAGGGTCGACGACGGGGGTGATTGCGATGCAAGCGGCGTTGATGAATGCCTACTACGCCGACGCCGGTTTTACGTGCGCGATGCTCTTCGGGACGTCAGCGCTGATACTAGGCACGTTTGCGGGATACGTGGCGATATATCAAGCGCCACTGAGCGGCGGCGGTGGGGTGACGCCGGTGATGGCGACGTTGAACGGGGCGAATATACCCGGGTTGTTGAGCTCGCGGACGTTGGCGGCGAAAATCGTAGGCGTAGCGTGCGGAGTGGGGAGCTCATTGGCGATAGGACCGGAAGGGCCGATGATACATATTGGTGCGGCGTTGGCGAGCGTGTGTACGTTGTATTGGCCGCGCGCGGTGTTGTGTGCGCGGAAAGACGAAAACGAGGACGAGGACGAGGACGACTCGGCTTCGGAATACGACGACGATGTATATGATAGTAGTGAGGACGATGACGTCGAAGCCGAGTTTCAGCGGGGACTCGTCACGCCCGTCGCGCGTAGGGGGAGACGGAGACGGCGACAGCAAAGGCGAGGGTTTTTTAGTGACGGGGCGAAATTGGATGCGTTGTTGTTGGATTTAGCATCGCAATCGACGCAACGCGAGTTTATATCCGCAGGTGCCGCCGCGGGCCTAGCCGCCGCTTTCGGTGCACCCATAGGTGGTGTGTTGTTTAGTTTTGAAGAAGCGAGTACGTTTTGGAGTCACCGCACGATGTGGAGATGTTTGATGTGCGCCGCGGTGGCTTCGTTTGTGCTTGCGTTGCTTGATTTACGCGGCAATCCAGGCATGGTATTCATCACTGGTGATCAACTTAGAGCAACTACGCCGCGTGATTATTTTCATCAGTTGCCATTTTTTGTGCTCGTTGCGGCGATATCAGGTTTGAGTGGAGCAATGTTTAACAAGATTCAAAATTTGACGGCGCGTATTCGACCGGCAGCGACCAACAAGATTGCACGTTTGTTCGAATGTGCGCTTGTCGTCATCGCCACCGTCGCTATGCGATTCTTGGCGTCGAACTATTTTGGTCGTTGCATGGTACCGCCAGATTCTTGGGTCAAGGACAGCTTTGGTGTGCGATTCAATTGCGCAGAAGGGGAAATTAACGACATCGCCACTGTCTTCTTTGTCGCCCCGGGTCGGTCCATCGGTTGGATGTTTGGCATGGCGGAACACGTGTGGGGTGAAGCTTATGGATTCACCCCGCAAGGATTAGCCATCGCTGCGGTGTGTTACTTGATGATGATGGCCATGGCGTTCGGGATTGCCGTGCCGGGTGGATTGTTTATGCCATCGCTGTTTCTCGGCGCGTGCAGCGGCGGGTGCGCCGGTTTGGTCCTGAAATCAGCGCTCCCAGACGCGTGGGACATTCAGCCTGGGTTGTACGCACTCATTGGTGCCACCGCCGCACTCGGTGGTGTATTTCGCTCGTCTGTGTCGCTCGTGGTAATCATGGTTGAAGGCACGAATGGTCAAGCGTTCGTTTTTGTCATAATTGTCGCCGTCGTGGTGAGCAATGCCGTTGGGAATTGGCTCGCGCACGGCATTTACCATTCCGAGCTTCAGCGAAGCAAAACCGTGGCATATTTACCACGTGAGCCATCGCCATCGCTCGCGGGGAAAACTGCGGCGGATATCATGGCTGCACCGGTGGCGTTCTTGCCAGAAATTGCCCCGCTCGACGTCGCAAAGTCGTTGCTCGAACACACCACGCACAACGGTTTCCCCGTCGTCGATGCCCAAGGCAAGCTCATGGGGCTGGTTCTTCGCTCACAAATCGAAGTTTTGCTCGAACGCCCGCATCAAAGCTCGCTCGACGCCGCGGACGCCGCGGCACAGAGCCGATTAGACTTGGACATGCGCACGGCGCACATTCGTCACGACACCAAGGGCGCCACCCCCGGCGTCCTCCGCGGCGTCCTCGACGAAACCGTCGACGCCATCGAAGTCGAGCGTCTCATGCGCGTAAACACCACACCTCGACCCACGACAAGCAGTGGCGTGCGAGCGCATGAAGAAATCATGCTCGACATCAAGACATACATGAACGCCGCGCCACTCGCCGTGCACGTTGATTTCCCAGCCGAGCGCGCGCACGACGTCTTCCTAGCCCTCGCCTTGCGCCATCTCGTCGTCGTCGATGGTGAATACGCCGTCATGGGCATCATCACGAGGAAAGATTTAATCGCCGCGTAACTTTGTTGTAACATTACTCGTACTAGTACGCTACGCTTCGTTCCATGGCTCCCGTCGCCCAGCCGAGCTCTTTCTTCACCGCCCTCACAACCATGCGCCCGGCGTGGGCGACCGCGAGCGATGACGGGGACGACGCCCCGGGTCCATCACACCGCCCGCGAGCGCCCGATGACCCGAGCGCGCGCGAACGCGACGCCAAACGCGCGCGACACGACGCCGCAAAAGCGCCACAAAGCAACAACCGCCGCGCGAAAACGCAACGAAAAGGCGGTCGAGCGCGCCCTCGCGCGCCCGCGTCGAAGCACAACGCGCAGAAATTGTACAGATATGGAAATTACGACCGGTATTACGGCTATCGCGTGGGTGCCACGCTGGAGGATCCGCGTTTGAGAGCTTTTGCGCCCGAGTGGTTCACCAATAAATCGGCGTGCGACGTCGGGTGCAACGAAGGATTACTGTCGCTCACGATTGCCACGTCGTACGAACCGCGCGAGATGGTGTGTATTGACATTGACGATGCGCTCGTGCGCCAGGCGCAGAAGAAATTACAAGAACTGCGCGTACACAGCGCGAGGCAGGCGGCGTCGGCGGAACGAGGCGGAGCCGTCGGGACGCTGGCGAATCGAGGACGCGCCTTGGGCGGCGTCGAATTCCGCTGCGCCAACGCGGTGGAGTATAATTTCGGCGTCGAGCGCTTCGATATCATACTCATGATGTCTGTGACGAAGTGGATACATTTGAATTGGGGCGATGAAGGGTTGAAACGCGTCTTTGTCAACGCGTACGCCGCGCTCGCGCCGGGTGGCGCTTTAATCATCGAACCCCAACCTTGGCGGTCATACAAGCAAGCATTTCGTAAAAACAAGCACGATGTGCCAGCAGAATGGAAATCACATTACGGTTCTATCAAACTCAAGCCTGACATGTTTGAATCGTATTTGAAATCCGTCGTGGGATTTCGAACGATTCAACGTCTCGCGCTCGAGCCGACGCGCCGCCGAGCCGCCAACGACGACGCGAACACCAATGAGGACACGAATGCGGACGCCACGCCCCCTTCTGCTGTCGCATTCAATCGAGACATTCTCAGATGCATCAAATGACGACGACGACGATGCATGTACAACACGTAGGACAACATTGTGCGAGGCGCGCGCGTCGTAGACGAATTTGTAGCTCAAACCCAACCGCGCGAAAACGCATAGCTAACGCCTTCCAGCGTCACATCTCGACGCGCACATCGCTCTCGACGCCATGTCATCCATGTCCCTCGCTGAATACGACGCCCTCATCTACCCAGGCTTCCTCCGACGCAACGTCGCGCGCTGGAACGACGACGGAAGCGCCGCGCCGCTGTCCCGCGCGCGAGGTCCAAAGAATGAAACTTTCGTGCTTCACCTGCGTAGCGGCGAAATAGATCAAGACGTGAGCGCAATCGAGCAAGAGGTGCGTGTGCGAACGTGCGAGGTTCATCGCGCGCGCGTTTGAGACGCGAATGCGGGCGACAACGCGACGCGACCGCGACGATCGCGAATGATTTTGAGGGTTGACTCTGACCGCGCGCGCGTAACACGCGCCTCGTTTCCCACAGCTCGGTTTAGCGTTAAAAGGCAAGGGTGCGCGCAAACGCGCGGGTGGAGAGGCGTAACGCATAGGCCAGCGCATCGCCACCAGCGCGCACGCGGACGATGCGGCGCGTTGGTTTGTATATTTATGTAGTCGTTTTTCGTAGCCCAAAGAATGAAACCAGCGTCGGCGCGTCGGCGCGCTAGTCGTGTCAACACCACGAGAGAAACACAACGCAACGCACACACCTCACCGTCGTCGTCATCATCGTCGTCGTCGTCACATCGTCACGAGCTGGTCCCGGATTCAACGCGTCAGTGCGCGACGCGCGCGACACATGTTACCGCTCATCGCCCATCGCGCGCGTGTGTCGCGAACGCTCGACGCGCGGGACGCGGCAGAACCATCGTCGGCGGCGTCATCATCACCCGCAGCGCCTCGCCCGGCGTCGTCCGACGATGTGCGCGCGCGACGCGCGACGCTCGATGCGTCGACGAGGCCAACGTTTTTTGAGCTCGTGGCTGCCGAACGCCTCGGTGCATCGCTCCGAGACGCCTTGGCGTACGCCCTGGGCACGCTCGCCAACGCAGGCGCGCCAGCGCTCGCGCATGCCGCGCTCGATCGCGGCGATGAGGTGTTTGCGTTGCTCTCGTTGCTCGCTGAAGCCAAGGCGTTTGCGAGCGGCGACGGCGGCGTCGCCGAAAGCGTGTACGGGCTCCAGCGCGTACCGCGCACGCTGACCCCTGAACGGCTCGGTGCGGATGGAAGATATCGAATAGATACCACACAGCGCGTGATGAGCGCTTTACTTCTCGCGTTTGGGCCGTATGTGAAGAGTAAATTTGCGGCGGCGCACGAGGCGCTGGCGCCGGATTATTACGCCGACGCGAGGCGACGACATCGCGCTCGACGACATCGCGCGTTTGATGGCGCCGAATCACGCGCGTTAGCGATGACAGATGATGAATTGGCGATTGTAGCGCGCGAACGTGCGCGAAAACCGGGGGTTTCGGGTGCGCTCACGCGAGCATTCGTTGCGGCGTATCCGACAGCAAACGCGATGATGGAGACGGCGACGTTTGTGGCGTGGACGGGATACTTACTCGGTCGATGGAATATAAACGATCCAACGCTCATGCTCGTCGATTGCTACGTTGCACGAGCTTTACCGAGTGAGTTGGAGGCAAATGCAAGAGAATTGGAGGCGATACGCGCGAGACAGATACAACGCGCTGCGGGGATGGGACATCCGGCGGCGCGCGTGGCTGGCGTCGGCGCGTTACGTGTGAAGAATTTCGTCATGGATTACGCACAATCTGCACTCATCGCCGCAGTGATTGGGTTCAAACTCACTGAATGGTGGTACGGCGCCGCGGAGGAGCGCGTAGTGAATGCGACGACGCTTCCGGTGCCGCCTCCACCGCCGCGCCCGCCGCCGCATCCGGAAGGCTTGGCGTTACCGGATGATCAAAGTCTCTGCCCTTTGTGTCGTAAAAGCATACGTAACCCAGCGGTATTGACATGTTCGGGATATGTGTTTTGCTACAGCTGCGTTCATGCGCACGTAGATCGATACGGGGATTGTCCGGTGTCTTTACATCGCGCCGTTCGCGGCGTCGACGACATTCGCCGGTTATTCGACGGCAACTAACTAGTCGCGCGCGACGCCGTCCTCCTCCGTCTCCGCCTCCGCACTTAGCGCGCAGTTCGATTGTAATTGACTCATTTAGATGATAAAATCACGCACAATGCGCGACACTTTTACAAACTAGGACTGGAAACCAAACTACTCGCAAACGTTATCTCGCGTCCCCCCTCTGAAGTTTCCTTTTGATGAATTTTGGTACACTCTCTTTCTCTCTCTCACCCGCGCGCCTTCATTCAAAAGATGGATCCTTAGAACCAGTCTTTTTCGACTTTTCAAGCGCGGCGTAGAACTCCTGCTGCTTCGAGCGATGTTGCCAGTGGTTGTACTTCCACGCGGCGCCCGCGAGCAACCCGAGGCCCATGCCCATGATGATTTCCGACTTGACGTACACCCGTTGAGCTATGGCGCGCACAGAGACGATGTTAGTCACACGAAACACATATCGCGACATCGAATGCGCGCGCGAAAGACGCGCATCGCGCGCGCGAAAGACACAAACGTGACGTGAGCTCGATTTGGATCGTTTAGGTCTCCAAGCGGTGATCCCGATCGAACGAAATGCGTTGTGCGCCGGTGCGCGCGAGCGTTCGCGCGCGATTCGCGGTGGAGCGCGAGAGGCGATGTCACTCGATGTGTTGCGCACCTATGCCGTGATACACCGTGTGCGCCATGACGACAGACGCGCGCGCAGTTGTGAGGCCTCATGACGTGCAGGGTATAGAAAGCCGAGCCGGGATCGACGACGCGACGCGCGCGAACAATGGCTGCCCAAAGAAACACAAACACACACATAGATTACTACAAGACTAGAGCATACGCAATGCTTTCAATTTCGCGCGCTCCTTGGCGCTCTTCTTGGCGATAGTTTTCGGATTTGTAATCTCCGTCGGCGCTCCGACGCCCGTGCGACGTCTATTCTCCTCCTTTTGCGCCTTCTTCGCCTCGCGTCGCTCGCGTTCCGCCTTGGCGCGCGCACCAGCTTCAGCCTTGGCGCGTTTCTTTGCATCCTGAAACAACTTTTTCGCATTCTTCTCAGCCATGCGCTCGTCCCAGGTCTTTGAGCTCGGGACGCGCTTCAACGCGCTCGCGCGCTTTGCGGGTTGCTTCCACGGCCGACCACTTTTCGAGCCAACCACCACCTCATACGTCGCGCGCGGCGCCTTAAACGCGCGCAGTGCCTCGGTATCTATGTTCATGTCTACATCCGCTTCGTCGCCATCGTCGCCATCGCGTTTACGCTTGCCGTGACGCACTGTTTTAGTGATGCTTCGGTGGTCCACGCCGCTCTTGAAAACCTCTTGCGGGGGCACGTACGCGCCGGCATCGAGCGCGCTGGCGTCGGATGACGCGCGCATGGCAACGTCTGCATTCGCAGTGGCGTCCACGGCGACGCGGCGCGCGCGACGAGGCGCAGACATGGCGACAAAGGGCGCGCGAATGTGTGCGGGACAGCGGCGGCGGCGGCTGGTGATGATTTGGCTGCGCGCACCTTTGCTCGGTCCAAATGTACAATTATTCGATATTAAACGCGACGGAGACGCGAAATGCGTCATCGCGCGGTGATTGTGAATGTTCATTCTGCGCATTCGCAGCGGTGAATGCGCTGACGGCGTGTAGGGCGGCGCCTGAGAAGCAGGCAAGGTCGCCGACGCGAGGCGGATGGACAAAGTACGGCGTCTCGCGAGCGTCTCTCGGCGCGGCGCTTCGCACACCTAGGCACCCGGCATCGTCATCAACGGGGTGTGGAATTTGCAGGTATAAGACTCCGCTCCAATGCTCGGCGCTGTCGTGGGCGTGGAGGCGGTTGTAGTCGCCAGGCGCGTTGACGTTGAGCCAGCCGTACACGTCGGCGGGCGACGCCGCGGGACGCTGCGCGGGACGGTGTATGCACTCGTAGGCTTCTATAGCGATGGCATTGATCGTCGTCCATGTCACTGGCTCGTGTAGAGGTATGGATGCGCGTGCGTGTGTCGACGTCGATGGCGTCGTCGTCGCAGACGCAGACGCGTTCGCGTCGGTTGGCGTCCGTTCGCGTCCGTCGCTCGCGGCGTCTCCACCCGTCTCGCCATCGTCATCGTCGCCGCCGTCGCCGTCGTCGTCGTCGTCGTCGTCAGATGAGTCTAATAAATCTGCATAACTCTGGTATCCGCCTCGATTGGAACGCACGACCGAGACGTCGGAGCCTGGTCCTGGAACGGCGCCGCCGAGCGACCGCTCTTCGTCTTCGCGTCCTCGACGAAACTTCCTCAACCCCAGAGGCACGAGCGCGCGCACGAGCGCCTCACGCACGTCGTCGCGTAACGTGAAAATGTGTATCAATGTCGCCGCCGCGCTGGCGTCGTCGGTGTCGTCCACGGCGTATGTGGTGTGTGTTTGGAAGCATGAGCTTGAGGCGTCGAGCGCGGCGGCTGGGACAACTCTCGCCGTACTCGCGTCAATTCTACGCAGCGTCGACGGGTCTCGAGCGTGGACGGTGTCCACGGCGGCCATGAGCGCGGGGAGATCCATGGCGTGAGGTCGTGCGCTACTGGTGCGGTGCGAAGTGCGGTGGCGCGAGCGCGCGCGGAACGAGAGCCACCGCGCGCGCCCAAAACTCAAAACACACTCTAGGTGCGTCGTAATTACACAACTATGATATGATGAATTTAAGCGAACAATGTTTTGTTTTCGCGTTGATGGTGTGTGCGGGCTGATTTATAGCCCACGCACGCGCGTGACTCGGCGCCGTCATCGTCAAGTCCGTCGCTATCACGCGTACGTTCTCACCTTTTAATTCCCTTGGAAACCAACCAGACCTCGTCCTTCGACTGAAGGCACGTATGCTTGGCCACCTTGTTTCTTGTTCTTGGCAACCTTGCCCACGAGTTGACGCACCCGACGTTGATCGGCAGTTTGCGTGCGCGCCTTGATTTCACTCGGATCAATTTCCAGACGAGGTTGCTTTACGTACTGCGTGCTTGAACGTTCAGGGACCATGGCGTGGTGACGATAGCCACGCTCACCATATTTCGGCTCATCCGTGACCGCATCGGCGCCACCGACATCGGCGCTGGCATCGACGGCGCGCTTTTTCGCCTTTTTCACGCGTCGCTCATCCGCGTCCACCTGCTCTCTGCCTACGTGAATATCGCCGTAGTGCGAAGACAGTTCGTACACCGGTCTCGACCATTTCTCGACGAGCTTTTTGCAAATCACTCTGTTTTGCGCCGTCTCTTCGTCAATTGTGGATAAGAACATGATGATGCGTCCCAAACCCGAGCGTTTTAATTCCTCCTTGCGTTCGTGCGAATCCGTCGCCACCGGAAGTTGTTCAATGAGCTTAATCAAACTCGTGCGAATCGTTAAATTCGCCAAGTTTCCATCGGGCAACAAATCTAACCATGCGCGCAGCACGTTCAGCAGCCCATGGCGCAAGAAAGCCTCGTGAAGTTCGACCATTTTTAACTTTCTCTCCACTTCGGGCAAAAGCTTGAGCTTCTTCACCGCGGGCTTCCCCATGTCATACGCGCGCAAATCCTCCTCCACCGCGATCTCCATCTTGGATAAAAAGTCAAGCACCTCCATGCGCGCCACTTCTTCATCCTTTCTACGTCGTTTGCCTTTCCCACCCGGGGCAAATAACTTGCCCAACTCGTCGTCGCTCTCCTCCGCTTCGCTCGCGTACCCTCGCTTTCCGCCGTCTTCGTCATCCGACATGTTCGCCCACTTATCCTCTTCCGCTACACCCGCGTCATCAATGAACGCATCATCTTCCGCAGTTCGCGGGGCGACGTAATCCTCGTTCTGGATCGCGTCGAAATCTACATCCTTCGTCCCGCGTTTTAAAGATTTAGGATCGCCCCGCGCCGCCTTCGCCTTGGACGCCGCCTTCGCCTTGGACGCTTTCGACCGGCCTTTCAGCGCGATGGCGTCGGCCAAATCATCATCGTCGTCGTCGTCACCCGCGCCGCCCGCGCCCGCGCCGTCGTCGTCGTCGTCATCGGAATCGCCAAACAGCCGATTCATGAGCTCCTTATCCTTCCCACCCGCCGCGGGCGCGCCATCGCCCACGGACGCGTCCGCCGCCTCGTGCGCGCGTTCGGCAACGTCAGACATGTCTTTCACCGCCTCTGATGCGTGCGTGCGTGACGTGACGCTGCGACGACGTGCGCGGCAGCGTGTGAGGCTGCTGCCAAGCGATCGCCAGAATGCGTCGAGCGACACACTCAGCGGTGGCGCGCGCGTTCTCGCGAGTCGCCGCGAATCACGCGCGCGTGCACGTTAGATTGACTTGTGCGTCCGCGGCGGCGCCGGCGGCGCCGGCGGCGCGCGTGATGGCGCGCGCTGGAGATGACCAAGACATGTCTTGGGCGGAGCCCGAACTGCGACGCTTTCGTCGCCTCGACGCAGAGGAGCGAGCGACGATGGAGGGGGCAAACAACGTGGTGCTATTCGTTGGGTCGTCCATCTTTCGCGAGTGGCGCGAATTGCGCGCGTTCGACGAGGATTGGGCGCGCGATGGCTGGAGGGTGAAAAACAGAGCCTTCGGCGGCTCGACGACGGCGGATGTCTTGCGTGCGTTCGACGACGTCGCATCGTCGACAGTGGCGAGCGCGGATGCGAGGAAAATAATTGTCTACTACTGCGGGAGCAATGACATATCGATGGGCGTGCCGCCGAGCGTGGTGGTGGGTAATTTCGTGGAGTTTACGAAGCGGTGTCGAGAAGCGTCGAGAGCTGACGTTGGATTTTGCTTTGTTGGCGTCATAGACTCACCACAGAAGCGTTTATTTGGCATGTCCAAAGACGTGGAAGAGGTGAACGCTTTGGCCAAAGAGTTTTGCGGTACGGATGAAAAATTAGCCTTTGTAGACGTCACGAGCGTCTTCGCGGATGCGAACGGAGCGGCGAAGACGGAATTGTTCCGGGACGACTGTACGCATTTGAAACCGCACGCGTACGACGCATTCAAGGCGGCGATCGAGCCCGTCGTCTCCGAACTCGCGGCAAAGATTTTTATCGATAACGATGACGACGGTGTAGAGTCGGCGCGTGACGAGGGCGCACAAAACGTAAAACTAGAGGATGATTTTTTGCCGCCGTCGATGCGACGGTAAAACATCTTTAGTCAAATCACGCGGCGCGAAGGCGCTGTTGTTGTAACACAATATACATCAACATTGTAAAGCTTTTAGTCAAATCACAATCACACTCGAGCTACCACGACCCAATATTTGCCATGGATTTCCAAGGCTCTCGCGGCTCCAACGCGTCGCCCTTCTGCAACAGCTCGACGGAAATCCCATCCGGAGAAATCACAAACGCCATGCGCCCATCTCGCGGCGGGCGATTGATGACAATCCCCGCTTTTTCTAACGCCTCGCACTTGGCATATATGTCATCCACTGCGAACGCCAGGTGTCCCATCGACCGCGACGGCGGCGCAAACGTCTCCGTCTCGCCCGTCGCCTCATCCGGCCAGTTGTACGTAATCTCAATCTCCGGCGCGCCTTGACACGACGCCATGAACACCAAGGTAAACTTGCCGTTCTGTGACTCCTTCCGACGCGTCTCGACGAGACCAAGAGCGGAGAAGAACGCCATCGTCGCCTCGAGATTGGATGCACGAACCATGGTGTGCAAGAATGTCACATCGCCATCTTTGGGCAACGAATGGTACGTATCCGCGGGAAGGTAGGCGCTGAGCGACGCAGCGCGCGTCGCGGTTGTCATTCTGCGTGCGGTTCGCGCGCGCGCGGCGGTGGTGGGCGCGGTGGTGGTGACTGCGCGCGCGGTGGCGAGCGGCATTTTGAGGCGCGCATGACAACCGCGGTTGTCGTGCTGTCGTCGTCGTCATCGTCGTCGTCGGTGCGCGCGACTGCGCGGTCATGGCGCGCAAGAACTCAAGCGCGATGCGCGCGTGGGCGCGTGGGCGCGCGCGCTATGGCTGGTGGTGACGACGACGATGATGATGATGTCTTGACTGCGAGTGCGCGAGCTCCATCGCCAACGTCATCGTCGTACGCGCCGCCGTCGCGCGCAAACGAACTCGCGCCGATATCCCCGCGTCGTGTGGTCGTTGGTACGCTCGGGGCCACGGCGCTGGCGCTCGGGGCGAACTTTTTACGCGTCACGGAAAAGTTGCTCGGCGCCGTGCCAGAGTTTGCGCGAGCGAACAAGCTCGACGTCGTGTACCCCGTGCAAGGATTTTTGCGATCGTACGAACCGCAGAAAGGGTATACATTTATATATCCGGTGGACTATCTCGCCGACCAGACAATGGCACGACGTAAAGCGATGCGCGTGGAGGAGCGCAATTCGTTGGACCCGCCTTCGCTACGGCGAGAGTCGCGACGAGACGTTCAAGAGCCAGACGCCGCGTACGGACCCATGAATTCTACCGGGGAGGAGAATGTGTCGGTGATCGTGAGTAGTGTACCGGCTGGGTTTGATTTGAGCGTTTTTGGTGATGCGCAATCACAGGCGAATTGGTTGCTCGCCAATGTGCTCGCGAAGCCTGGCTCTGGGAAGACGGGCACGTTGATTAATTCGAGCTCGAAAGTCGTATCCGGAGCCAAGTATTACACATTTGAGTACACGATACAAAAGGGCGAACCAGGCGCCTCGGGGTCGTGGTTTAGGCATAACGTGGCAGTGTTCGTGACGCGAGGTAGCGCGTTGTTTACGCTCGTAGCACAAATTCCAGAGGAAAAGTGGACGTCGCGTCGGAATGACTTTTTCAAAATCGCCGACTCATTCCGTGTCTTTGTGCCGAGCGGCTAGGGTGTGAATGTACTTGTAGAAAATACGTGTAATGATAGTCGTATTGAGAATCGAATAGAATACTACGTGTAGCCTAAAAAGAATTTACGTCGAACGAACAGTTTCACGAACTTCGGCAGCGAAATCTTTCGTCTCAACCTCGATGCCTTCACCAACCTTGACGCGGGCAAACGCGACTAATTCCCCACCCTCAGCCTTGACAGCCTTACCGACGGTCATGGAGTCATCCAAGATGAACTTTTGGTTCTCCAAGCACACTTCTTCGTAATATTTGTTCATGCGACCGAGGAGAATCTTCTCGACGATGTTCGCTGGCTTACCTGTATCCGCAGTTTGCGCACGGAACACCGCCATTTCGCGCTCATACGCCTCCTTGGGCACGCAGTCCGGTCGTAAATACGCCGGCGAACTCGCCACGACGTGCATGGCGACTTTATTCGCGAAATCCACACTCACGCCTTTGGCGACGACAAACGCCGCCTGCCGACCAACGCCAGGAGAAATAGCCCCGTGAACATACGCCCCAATCACCTCCTCGCTTCCTTCCGTCAACGCATACACAAACGCACGGCGCATCGTCACATTCTCACGCACATTCGCCGCGGTTTCCTTCACGAAATCATCCAAAGTTTCCTCAGCCACCGTCGTCGCCGACGCCTCCTCCGCATTCGCCTCGTACGCCGCCCCATTCGCCGCCTTTCGAACTCGCGCCGCAAACTCAGTATCGTGTCCCAAACGTTCATATATCGCATCCGCACTCCCGCGCACGAGTTCTTGAAACTCCTCGTTACGCGATACGAAATCCGTCTCGGTGTTTATTTCGCACGCCGCCGCGCCTCGAGGCCCGACGCGCGCGCCCACTAAACCATCCGCCGCCACGCGCCCCGCCTTCTTCGCCGCCGCAGCTAAACCTTTCGCACGCAACGCATCGAACGCCGCCTCCTCATCGTACTCGGCGGCATCGAGCGCGCGCTTCACGTCGACGATGGGCGCTCCCGTGCGCTCGCGAAGTTGCTTGATCATCGCCGTCTTTTCCCCCGCGCTCGCGCTCGGTGCCGCCGCCGATGCGTGCGACGTCGCGGCGATCGCGCGCACACCGTGCGTGCCGTGCGCGACGCGCCCGTGCGCGCGCGTCGAGCGCGTGCAGAGCGCGCGAATCATAGATGGTGCGAATGCGCGTGCGCCGAGTTCTGACGCCAGTAGTCGTCGCTGTCGCCCCGTAGTTGGCGACGAACGCCACGGCGACGAACGCCACGGCGACGAACGCGCGTGCGTGCATTCGTGCGCCCACGCGGAGATGTTTGCGCGCGCGGCGCGCGCGAGAACGACGCCGATGATGGAGATGACATCGGCAGCAGCAGCGCGCTGGCGGCTTGATGACGCTCTTTATATGCCGCGTGCTTCGCGAGACGGCACGCGCGCGTCGTCGTCGTCGGCTTCGGATGTGCCATCGAATGCGGCGGCCGCGAAAGCGGCGTGGTGGTCAGCCACGGGGGCGAGCGGCGCGGCGCGAGCGGTGGTGTCGTTCGCTCGAGGCGAGAGAGACATCGCCGCGTGGAGCGCGTTCGGCGATTTCGAGCACGGCGGGTCGAGTACGTGTGCGTTCGAGCTCATCGAGGGCGAGGAGATGGAAAGCGTCGATGCGGCGCGCGGAGATGGTGCGAGGAACGACGACGGGACTGGGACGAATGAAGGACGGTTTGCGAGGTTGTCGGGCTCGATATCGAGCAAAATACCCGGCGGTGCGTCGGCGCGCTTGAAACGTAGTGGGTTTGCGGGCGTGCGAACGGTTCATTTGCAGCCTACAATATTAAATCCCGACCCGGTGTTCGATTTAGATGCGTTTGAGGCATTGAGCTATCGCGTGCGCGGATGCGGTAGAATGTACATCGCGAGCGTTCGCACGGAGAATTGGATGACGGGTGACTCCACCGAAGACGTATGGCAAGCCGCATTCACGCCGCCCGCCAATAAATGGGTAGACATCGTGATTCCACTCGATGCATTTACGCAAACGTACAGAGGACGCGCCATGGCGGACCACAAGCGCATGTCAGCCAATCGCGTCGTGACGCTCGGCGTCGCCGTCGCCGGAAGCGCGGCATCCGAATTACACGAACGCGCGAAATTAGACGGTACGTACACATTAGACATACACTCCATCATAGGTTTGCGCATGAGCGAGGACGAAATCGACAGAACTGCGGCGCAAATACGCGACGCCGCCGGAGACGCCGCGCGTCGCCCGCGCGGAGGCTTCGCCGCGTTCGCGCTCAATCTCAACCCCGAAACCGTGCTCTAGCGCCGCGCGCACTGGCACCTCGTACCTCGTGCGGGCATCGCGCCACGCGCTGCGCGCGCGTTCTCGCGCCCTGTGCGCTCGAACGACGCTCGAGCGACGACGACGCGGCGCGCGGAGTCCACGCAAATCATGCATAATATGCACTCATAGCACATTTTGGTCTACATTATGTCACAAAGTGCCATGCATGAGGCACCAGATTTCTGACGACTTCAGAGCGCGCCGCACCAACGCCGCCGCGGCTTCACCATTCCAGTACGATCTCACATGTACGCGTCGCGTCACTCAGACGCCGCACACGCAGCGATGCTTCGCGACGACCCCTGGCTCGCGACTGTGCCACCGTCGATGACGTCGACGGCGATGGTTTTAGAGTACAATGTCGCCGAGCCCGTGTTTAAAGCCGACATCGCGCTCAGCTGCTTCACCGAAGACCTTCTCAACTATAGCGCGCGGGTGGTGGACGACATATACGATAAGACGAACACCACGCGAAGAGAACATTCGTGTCACACTCGTGTGCGGCCAGCATTGAAGAACAAGGCGGTTAAGACGGCATATTGTACGAGCTGCAAACGCCATCGCCACGCCGTCAAGCATTTCACCCCTGGTAGGAAAACGTGCAAACCGTGCCTAAAGAGGCACAACACCAACACCAAGCGCGCTCGAGCGCATGGCAGACTCACCACCGGCGCATTAGACAGCTTTTGCTCTCTCGAGAGCGCGTCTGGGGCGTTCACGAGCGCGTGAGAACGATCCAAAGTCTTGATCCGAGTTTTGATCCGAGCGCGACCCGCGTCCCGCGCGCGCGTCTGACACCCTCCCGCGCCCGCGTGCGCGGCACCTAGTCCCCGCGCGCGAGCCGAGCATTTGTAGTACTACCATGTTGTCCTGATAAACGCATTTTAAGCGCGGTGTGCCGCGCGAGACGACCGTGCGAGGGCGCACCAATCGCCAACACCATGCACGATCATCCAACTTACTTTGTAAACACGGAACTTTCACGGAACTTTTCCGGACCTGCGGCGCCAATCGCCCGCGCACGCCGCGCGCGAGACGCCGCGCGCGCTGGTGGAGACGAACGGCTCGCGGCAATGATCCCGCACGCGTCCCGCGCGCGCCTTCGCGCGTCTCGGCGCGGTGCGCGCGAGCGAGGCGCGCGTAGCCCATCTCCGGCGGTTCGTGGCGTGGATACACGTTTTGCAGAGCGCCGCGAGAGAAGCGACGCTGGAGGCGCGACGCGAGGGATGCGCGCCGGGGAAACGCGGGGAAACGCGGTGTAGGAAGGGTTGAAGTGGTACGTATGTTACACGGGCCCGAGCGCGCGGCGGCGCGCGGTCGGAGAAGGACTATGGGTTAAAATTTCTCCAACGCTCGACTGGTGGCGAGCGAACGCGTGCGCTTTAAAGTCGCTTTTCGCATGCGCGCGCCGACGACGCGCGTGGCGGCTAACGCTAGATCGTGCATACTTTCGAAAACATCCACGGCGCACTTGCCTCGATCGAGTTGTTCGCCGACGACGACGTGAGCGTCGCCGTCGCCTCCGCCCGCAAACGCGCACAGCGTCAATTCTACCCCTCGCGCGCGCTCTTCCGCGCGATTCACGTCGACTAAAACGTGTCCATCTATGTACCCCACCGTGACCGCCGCGAGCATGTCCCGAAGCGGCACTCCGGCGTCGATTAACGCCAGCGTCGCCGCGTTGACAGCAGCCGCTCGCGCGCCGCCGTCATTCGCCAGCACCTGCGTCGTCACCCGTATCCGCGCTCGCGGCATCAACGTCCCAACTATCGCGCTCTCCAACACCCCAGTTAACGTTCTCGAAAACTCTTGCGCGCGTCGATCGTACCGTCGAGCTTCTCGAGCGCCGTCTTGCGCGAACGCGCTCTCTCGATACCTCGCCTCCACCGCGCACGTCGGCTCCAAATCCCCCTCGCTTCCGACCGCGCGATACTCCGTCGGCCCTTCCACCGTCGCCAACACGCGCGTATTCCCCACGGCGTATTCGCACGACCCATCCACGGTGGCGTCGACGCCGAGCGCGATGGTGGTGGCGCGAATTTCGCGCGCGCGCCGACCATCGAGGCGCAAGCCTTCAAACGACACGTACTCCATCGTCCGTCGTCGTCGCGCGCGACGCCGCAACGCGCGGCGCACGGGCGCGAATGCGCGACGGACGGTGCGTCGAGGTCTGGCGCGCGCGCACGGCGCCGATGACGACGGCGATGGAGGCGAGACGCGGCGATGAATGGCGCCGCCGCCTCTGGGCTAGAGCACACGACGACGCCACTGTGCGACGCGGAACGTCGTCGAACGCGACAGTCGAGGCGCGAGCGCGTGGAAACAGTCATTCGCGCGCGAGGCGGCGCGCGCGAGGCGACGACGGCGCGCGCGAGGCGGTGCGAACGGCGGTGTTTCGCTCGGGAGGTGCACTTTGGTGCGGTGTGGTGCTGCGCGTGTCATGGTTGATGCGACTGCGCCGCTGTCGTTCGCCGCGCGCGTGCGCCACGCGCGCGATGTGGTGGTATTTATTATATTTTATCATCTCACGCGCGCGTTCTCGGGGCGGCGAGGGTGGTCTTGGATTGGGGCGGCGCTCGCGCGCGCGTGGGTTGAAACTTTTACGTTGACGACGGTCAAGCTCAGCGATCATTCCACGAGCCACGGGCGAGGCGCGAACGCCGAGCGCGTCGAACACGAGTGTTATATCGATGGCAGTGCGTCTGTAAATCCGCCATCGAGCGGGATTGGGATTTGGTATGGATTTGGACATCGATTGAATTTTGCGAGCGCGACGACGGCGAAATCGACGGATAACAACGTTGTGGAATTGTACGCGTTGTACGCGACATTAATGCGTCACGACACGCGGAGTAAGCTGGTGATTCACAGCGATTCGAGAGTGGTATGTCGGACGGTGGAGCACATTGTGAAAGGGGAGTTGATGGCGTCGCCATCATGGTTATTATTAGGCGTGGCATACGCGTTGTCCCGACGCGAGGCGCGGACGAGCGTGCGTAAAGTGCGCGCGCACTCGGGTGGAAATCACACCAGTAACGCCCGCGCCGATCAGCTCGCGCTCGTCGGGGCGAAGAGGTCGGATGTGGAAGGTGAAACTTCAGGTTTTATGCCGCATGCAAGGCGGTCGTTATTTCACGTGGACGTCGCGAGGGCGTTCATCGAGGCGTTTGAGCTCGGGATGGAGAGCCGAGGCAACGGGTGCATCGACGGTAACGGCGCCGATCCGGCGCGCGCGAAGAGTCAGAAGGATATTGAGGATAATGTGAAAAAGTTAGCTGCTCGCGCACCGCTGACGCGACCGAAACCGTGGAACGATTGTATGGAGCTCACGAATGTCGTCGCGCTGGATTGCGAAATGGTTGGATGCGGCGAAGCCGGAATGGAATCCATGCTCGCGCAAGTGTGCGTCATTAACGAACACGGCAACGTGCTGTATTGCTCGTACAGTAAAGCGTATAGAACTGTTACTGATTACCGCACGCACGTGAGCGGGATTTTGCCTCGCCACGTAGACGCCGATAAATGCGACGCTCCGGATTTCGCCGACGTCCAACGCGCCGTCGCAAACATTATCAAAGACCGCGTTGTCGTCGGCCACGCGTTGGAGAATGACTTCAAGGCATTGAAACTCACGCACCCTCGTGAGCTCGTGCGGGACACGGCAAAGTGGCGTCCGTTACTGAGACCTCCGAGGTTTTTACGCCCGAGACGGTTACGACATTTGGCTCGCGACTTTTGCGCCCTTCGCATTCAGTGCGACGACGCGCACGACCCCGCCGAAGACGCCCTCGCCGCGCTCGCTGTGTACAAGCGATTTCAGAACAATTGGGAGGGTCAAATACAAAGCGCTGCGCTCGGCAAGGCGCAGGCGCGACAGGATCGCATAGAATTAGATTAGTTACGTAGCGCGTAGTCGTAGTTGTTTTTGGATAGAGGGCCCAACGCAGCCTCATTCTTTGGCGTAAGCCTTTCTTCGTCGCGATCGCCCACACCTCTCGCATCATGAACACATGCAGAGCATCGCTTGCGCCCGCCGCGTTGTTACGCACGACAAAGGCGCGCGTACCGTCTAAAACCGCGGTGAGCTTGGCCGCGCGTCGCGCGCACGCCGTCCCGCTCACCATCAATCGCAGCTCCCAGTTCGGCAAGCGTGCATCGCGTGCGTATCACATCCCCGTCCGCGCTGGGTGGAATGATTTCACATGGTCTTCCGCGAAGGTGGTGTCCAACGCGCCGGCGACGCCCGAAGGTGGGCTACGATCGATCTCGCTCGACGTCGGCGTCGACGCCGTCAACGCGTACGCGCTCGCGGGACAGTTTATTCAGATTCGCACCAGCGCCGATGGCAAGCCGGCATTTATTGCGATTGCATCCGCTCCTGGTGCGCGCGCCGGGACGTTTGAGTTGTTGGTAAAGTCGCAAGACGGCACGGCGGGTGAGATTTGCGCCGCGGACGTCGGCGCTTCGCTCGAAGTGTCCCCAGCCATGGGTAAGGGGTTCGTTCTCGACGGTGTACGCGAGAAATCACACGCGCTCTTGTTTGCCACAGGATCGGGGATTTCGCCAATCAAGGCGCTCTTAGAATCCGGGGCTTTGGCGGGAAGAGAGGTGACGTTGTATTACGGGACGCAAGACGAGGCGCATACGGCGTTTTTAGAGCAGTCGAACGCCTGGAAATGCACCGTCGTGCGAGTGTATTCGGAAGATAATGGCCGACACGTGCAGGATGCGTTGAGAGATGATTTAAGCGCCATTGATGCGTCGAACTCATTCGCGGTGTTGTGCGGACAAAAGGAAATGACAACGGATGTCATTGACATTTTGACGACGGCGGGTGTGCCAAAGGAGGATTGCATCATGAACTTTTAATATTTACACAGAATTGACATGCGCGCTTTAACTGTTGAGCATTGTTTCTATCTCACGCACAAGCTGGGCCGTTTGAGACTGTCTCTTATGGCGTGCCCCCTCCTGGGGAGTTGCGCCGGCGAGCCTCGCGCGCGCGTTTAATCGCCTCCTCTAACGCTGTCATATCCGAATACGACGGCGCGCGTTGGCTCGGTTGTAAACGTCTCATGGGAACCGCGCCATCTTCTTCGGCGGTCAAGTCGGAGCGTGATGGCGACGATCGAAAGGCGTTGCGCGAGAATGGAATGTCACGAATGTCGCGCTCGCCCTCAGCGTTTGTTCGAAACGTCGGCGAACCCGGGCCTTGGAAGGACGTCGTACTAGCCGAGCGAGGCAGTGTTGAAGATGTCGTACGCTGCAAATGCGATTCATTATTCGATGCACTCGCGGTGCTCGTCTCGCCGCGTCGGAACATTTCGAAAAATTGCTCGCCGTACGAGTCTCGTCGTCGCATCTTTCCGCTGGTGTGATACCGCGGACTATCAGGAATCGTCGTACTCGGGCGCTCATCGAGCACTTGATCGTAAATCTCGATTGGACTTTGAGCTTTCCACGCTGGGAGATCACCGGCAGCTTTGCCGAACGTCGGACGCGTTCGAACAGGCGATAATGACCCCGAAGCCACGCTCGAGCCATTCGCGGCGTTGGACACGGCGTCCATCGCCGCTTGCAGCGCGCTCTTCTTGGGCGTGTGCGGCGTCGTTGCAGATTGCGATTGGCTTTCACTCGTATCATCCGACGATCCCGGTCGCACTGCATCTGCTGATCTCGTCGTCGACACCGTCGTATCCGTGTTGAAAGCAAACGGAATCTCCTTGCTCGCGCTCGCCACCGCCGACTCTATTCTATCGCTTGAAAACGACACCGTGTTATCCTTGCGCATGCTCGGGATCATCACTGACTTCTCCGTCGGTAGCGAAGTATCTAATGCAACATCTGCAACCGCGTCGTCGTCCACGTCACCGGGCTTTCTCGGCGCCTTCTTCTGCGCTGGAGCTACCGTGGCGGAGCTCGTCGACTTGGTCGTCGGCACCGGCGCCGGGACGCTCGCGGGCGTCGGAGTCGGCGGAATCTTCGCCGGAACCTCTGGCGCTTCCATAGGTTTCATCATGATTGGCGGCTCTGGAATATTCATCGCCGGTTTCACTGGCGCCACGATTCTCGGTTCGAGTGGCATTTTCACCCCGTTTACGAAACCCGCTAAACCGAGCACGCGCTTGCTCGTTTGCTCTAAATCCCGCGTATTACTATTCATCAACGAACGTACTGGTAAATCATACGGTCTGTTCCCGAACGGCTGTTCAATTTGCTCAGCCGCGGCTTCGATGCCAAACAACGCCAAGGATAAAATCGTCGTCACCGGTACCACCCCCCAAACACCGACTTCGTGCACTAAAATCATCGGCAACGAGCACACGTACACCATGAGCGTCGACTTCAAGTGTGTAATGATGCACCCGGGCGGTGGTTGATTCACCACTTTTTCGCACGATCCGTAGTTGTCCATGATCATGGCTACCTCGTTATGAATCGTCGATGCAATCGCGGGCGGAACGTAGTCCTTTCTAAACGCCTCCATCACGCACCCACGAAGTTGCTCGAGGCAATACAGCACCTTGTTATCCGCCAAGAACAAACCCTCGAGGTCATCGCTGTCGAGCGGCGTCGTGAGCTGGCTGAGAATGGCACCATCGTTCATCACTGTGCCGTTCAGTCGATCGGCGACGGTTTCTTTCAACGCACCGATAAGACCGAGCGTACGGGCGGCAAGCATCGGGTCTTGCGGAGCGACCCACGTGCAAAACGTGCCACCAAGATTTTTGCAATAGAATAAAATGTTCCCGAGACATGTGCGACCGTACCACCAACGCTCGTGTGCGTTGTTCCAACGGAAAACCAACATAAAACCCATGGGTAAGCCTAAAACACCGTGCATAAATGGCGATAAGCGAAACATATTCGCGCCTAAACGAACCTTGGCAAACGCCACGGCGCACGCGCACGTGGTGCTCAGCAACGTCGGTTGTACCGGACCAAGTTCACGATTCACCACCCAGCGAGGGTTACGACCGAAAACAGAGCTGAACAGTCCATCGTCGCTGAATTCTAACGGATTCTCGGGATAAAGTAACAAGGATGCGACGAAGAGCGCCGTGCCCAAGACGGAGAATAACACGAGCCGCGTTGTTTTACTCGGATCACGCGTAATCCAAATATTCAACAAACGCTGCATTAATTTCGTAAGCTCGCGCTCGGTTTCTTCCCACGCGAGTTTGTACCATGGATCTGGAAGCACAACCTCATCATCATCCTCATCTTCGTCTTCGTCTTCCCCATCCTCGTCGTCCCCGCCGCCGCCATCGCCGCCGCCCGAACGCGCGTCGTTACCGTCACCATCATCCCCACCCGCGAGTGCGGGCTCGGAATCTTTATCCATGGCAGTACCCGCACTCACGGTTTTGATTCCTCCCCCCGACACCGGTGGTGCTGAACGAGGAGGCGTAATTTTATCGACATCCTTTGTCTTGGTCGTCGCCGTCGTCTTCCCCGCTCCCGAACCCGCTTGCTTCGCCCCAGCCCCTTGTTTCGTCCCCCCAACCTTCACGGAGCCATCATCCACGCTCTTCATCACACTATCTCCATCGATCGATACCCCCACAGCATCGCCACCGTCACCAGATTCACTCGTAGACTCCTCCGAACGCTTCAACCGTGGCTCGCGCTTGGATGGCGGCAACAGCTCAATCTCCTCCGTCGCACTCACCGCACGCGACGGCCCCGTCGGCGGTGTCGGCGCAGACGGCGCAGGCGGTTGTGCGCGCTCAATCCCCATCGTTTGCTCGGGGCGTTTCGCCACCGACGTCGACTCGGACGGCGACGAAGGCGGCGGAGCTAACCGTTTGTCCGACACATCCCTCGTGGAATCTTGTGCGCTCTTGCCCGCCGCCGACGACGCGGCGTGCGACGCGCTCGTGGGCGTGTTCGATTCACCCAATGGTTCACCATCGCCTGGGGTGTATCCCGTTGGCGGCATGGCGTCGCCGCCGGTGGAGCTGAGGCGTTGGGCGATGGCCCGGCGCAGCGGTCGCTGGCATACGATGCGCGTCGTGCGCGCGCGCGCGAGCGTCGCCGCCGCGCGCGTCGACGATGACGACGAGCGCGGTGTCGACGGGTGTCGCGCGCGAACGGCGGCGCCGACCGCGGACGCGGGCGCGACGACGCCCAAAAGCATCATCAGCTCGCGGGGCGAGGCGCGGTGTGCGGTTTCGTAGAAAGTGTCATATTACAATTTATGTCGATGTGCGGCGCGCACGCGAGGGCGAATCGGCGCGCGTTCGATCATATGTGTGCCCCGGGATGAGCGGGATGATTTGAGAACGCGCGCGTCATGAATCAGGGCGCATGTGTCGCGCGCACGCCGCGGGACCGACGGAGGCGTATTAGAGCTCGTCTCTGATATCGCGAGCGATGGTGTCGGTATCGAAGCCAGGACCGTAACGCTTGACCACGACACCGTCGGCATTGACGAGAAATTTCGCGAAATTCCATTCGAGAGGCGCGACGACGTCGGCGTCGCCGTTACCTTCGCCGAGGAGCGCGTGGAACAACGCGCTCGAGCCTGAAGTTTCTGGTTGAGTCAACACGTCCACGACGCCGCTAAAATCGCGCATTAAATCCTCCACCGACCCTTGTTGATGGCCAAAATCATTCATAGGGACGCCAATAATATCTAGTAAATCACCAAACTCGCGCTCGAGCGCGCGGAAGCCATTTACGTTGGCGTCTTTGTAGCCTCAGTGCGACGCGACGTTGCTCACCAAACGCAGCCTCGGCGCGACGGCACGCCGCACGGGTGCGCCATCGATGGCGACGAGCGACGCGAAGACATCACTGTCGATCGTTCGACGGTGTTTACCAGCCCTGAGCGCGGCAACATCGCGCGAGGCAGCGTCGAACGGCGCGTACAACTGCCGCACGCAGGTGATGAATCCAATCACCGCCAGCGCGCGCAGGATCCACGCGCGAAACGACGGCGTCGCAGCGCGCGCGCGCGCGAACGTCGTCGACGACGACGACGGTGGCCACGCCGTGGCGCCGCGCGCCTCGATATCGGACGCCATCGCGTCCCGGCCGAACGCACCAAAGCGCGTCAGAGAGTGCCGCAATGCCGAGCGAATCGAACAGCGAAGTGTTGTCGTCGAACGCGCGGCGGAGCACGCGCGCGCGGCGTCGCGCATCCATCGGTGCCGAAGTGGCCGTGGCGGTGGCGCGCGACGATGACGACGACGACGCGAGGCAGCTCGGGGAAGATGCGATGAGCGCGAGCGTGGTGCTGTTAGGGAGCGTGAGCGTGAGCGTGGATGCGATGAATGCCATCGGTGCTGGCGTGCCAAAGTACGAGGAGCCGATAGAGTGTGGACAGGTGCGTGTTCTTGCGTCGCGTGCGCGATGCGGGCGAGCGCGATGCGGGCTGAGGGATTGCGACGATGCGAGGTTGTTGTAACTACCAAACACGGGGGTGACAGACTACAGACTGACGACGCGTTGTCGCGTGCGATGCATGTGCTTTATTAGGTGTCTAAGCGTCGGGATGAACGTTTGACGACGTATGATGCGTCGAATTTGCGACGATTACGAGTCAAGCGCGTGGACCCGGCGCACTCGAGGTTGCTCGACTTGAACGAAGGCTACGGGACGTTTCGCGATAGAGATAGACGAGAAATCTACCCGGCGCCGATAGATGCAATATTCGGAGCGTTAGAAACGAGTGGTGAGATTGATGCGGTGCTTCCGGAGATGGATGTCATTACTTGGAGGGGGAATTTAAGTAAACTTTTGACGTGCGCGTGGAACGTAAACGAGGCGTGGACGATGGAGGCGGAACTCGTGAATCGGTGCGTGGTGTTGAACGTGCGCGAGACTGAAGATAGTTTACGTCGAGCGCTGACGCGGGATGATAGAGAAGAGCGGATGTGTTATTGGGGCTATGCGTTCGAAGAGAGTGTGTGCGCGGAGAAGCCATTTGAAGAGCCGGTGGACTGCTTGGATTGCTTTTGCTCGGTGGTGCGGACAAAGTTGGGGACTTTAAACGTCCTCATGTGTGGCGAGGTGGATTGCTTCGATGGTGACGATGGAGACTTAGCGTCATACGTGGAACTTAAGACGACGCGCGTAATGAATGATCCAAGGCAGGTGAAGAAGTTTGAAAAGGAAAAATTACTCAAGTGGTGGGCGCAATCGTACGCGCTCGGGGTGCGTAGAATTCTGGTTGGTTTCCGTGACGACGTGGGTAAGGTGGTGAAATTGCAAATGCTTGAAACGCTTAAATTGCCCGGGTACGTGGCAGCGCACGAGAGGGCGTGGAATGCGCGCGACGGTTTGCGGTGCGCGTCGCTTGTGCTCACGCGGCTCAAAGAAATTCTCGCAGGCCAACCCGCTGGTACGCGCGTGCGCGTTGAATACGAGCCACGAAAGATAAAGTTCCGGATAAACTTTATCAAAGACGACTCTATACCTGATTTCTTGCCCGCCGATGCACGCGAACGCTTAATGCGAGGCGGAAAGAATGGCGCCGCCGGCGCCTCCACAGAGGCGGCGGAATCGCTCTCCGCGCCTCGCGTAGCGCCAAGCGGTGTCGTGAATAGCACCCCAGTCGGTTCAAACATCGAAGCACCTGAGATTTCAGAAACTGCAAGCGCGATGAGCATACGCGCCCGCTCACAAGGGTCGAATCGCATGGATTACATTCGTTCCCTCGGTCCGGCGGCTATTCTATACATGCAAGGCAAGGACCCGAGTCGCAGCGCTTCAATGCGCGCTTTTGTCAACGACGCCACCGATGGCGGCATTGGTATTGATCCATCAACGTTTCTCACCGCACGCACGCACACCCCAACGAACACAGTGGCATTACAACCCACATCGAGCGCGGTGAGCGTGCGCGGAACGAAGAGAAGCGCCGACGACGTCGCCGACGAAATTGAAATCACAAAAACATAGCGCCAACACGCACATCACTGCGCGCACATTTGTAATCGTATTATTAGCTGTACTAATAACACGCCGCACGAGTTGTACAACTTTGTAACATTGAAGCGTTCAGTAACATTGAAGCGTTTCCAAAACGCCGCGTGACCGCTTTCACAGCCTCACTTCCAAGCGCGCATCATGCGCGCCGCCGCCGTCGTACCCCGCACTGTGCCCGCGACTGCGCACTGCAGACGAACGCTTCGCGGTGCGTACACCACTACGCACGCGTATGGAACGTCAGATCCCACTGGGACGTGGACGGAAAAGCCACAAAACGCATTCGGAGCGCTGATTACCATGGCAAAAGGCCAACGCGAAGTCGTACAAGCCGGCACGCCTGCGCTTCGTAACGTTGCGCGCGAGGTTGACCCGTCGCGCATCGATAGCGGGGAGATTCAGGAACTCATCGCGGAGATGACGAGCGTGTGCCGGGCGCGCGGCGTTGGTTTAGCCGCGCCGCAGCTCGGAACTCAGTTGCGAGTCATTGTCCTCGAAGATACGACGGAAGGCATGTCGGACGTGAGCCCGGGTGACCGCGCCGCACAGCGTCGTGAGCCGTTCCCGATGAAAGTGATTATTAATCCGGTGCTTTCGCCCGTGGGTGATGCGAGCGCGGCGTTTTACGAAGGTTGTTTGAGCGTGAGTGGCTATCGCGCCGTCGTACGAAGGCACCTGCGTGTCAAATGTCGAGGGCTGGGAGGCGACGGCTCGATGGTCGATTTCGAAGCATCCGGTTGGATGGCTCGAATTCTCCAGCACGAGGTGGATCATTTGAATGGCGTGCTGTACACGGATCGCATGGAATCGAGGACGTTTCGCCGCGTCGATAAAATAAACGAGCCGCTACCGCCCGACCATCCCGAGTTCGGCACGACCGTGGTGCTCGGTGAGAGCTCAATTGCACCAAAATCATCAGCTGCGGCGCCGCTGAGCGCGGATGACCTCGAAAATCGCGCCAAAATGGGTCGGCGTCGAAAGCGTTAAATCGAGCCGGCGGCCGCGACGCGTTTCTTCCATGGCGAGCGGACCCACGCTCTCATTCTCTGTGCTGCGATAGTCGTAGATTTTTGTAATAATGCATAGTTCAATCAGCACGACGAAACGCATCAAGAATCAGAAAAGTAGGGCTAGCATTACGCGGTTTGATAGAAACGCCGCCGCGCCGCGACTCAGGTCTGAGGTTTACGCCCCTCAGTCGTCACTTTCCGACCCGCACCCCACGCATCCGTGGTTCCGCGTGCGCACGCACCGCATCAAAGCATCGTACTGCGGTATTGTGTACGCCGCGCGCGAGAGATTATCGCATCGCGCGAGCGTATACGCGAGCGAACGATTGAAAATTGTGGAGATCTCGAGGCGATTCAATCCTCAGTGAATTACGTCGTAACACGCGACGGAGCACGCTGTGTTTGGCGATAGTCGCGCGCTTTGCGTGAGGTTTGTACGATTTGGAGAGTCGGCGCGTCGAACGGAGTTAGGCGCGCGTAGGGAACTTGGTCGTTCACAGCAGGTTGACCGCGTCGTCTCGAGGACGGGTGGCTCTTGATCGCGTTGGAGCGACACAAATATAGGGACAGCAATTAGCACGCAGCGAAATAGACGATAACTACCCGACACTATCGGTGAATACAACACATTCAGTTGTTAGATTCTGTGTGCGCTCGACAGCGCGCTCTCGTATTACGCTCCGTTCAGACTTTTTCGATCGCGAGAGAGTATATAGACGACTGGCCAACGACGTCGCGATCGCGAGAGTTTATTGCTTTGACACTTTTGCAGATCGACATGGCGGTTCGAGGAGAAGAATTCGATGAGTACGCCTCCGCGTTGAGTGAACTCGTGGTGAATAGCAAACCTATCATTAGCTCTCTTACCATGTTAGCCGGGGAAATTGCTGGAAAAGATGAAGCGCGCGCGGGCGCCATAGCAGATTTGATCTGTGCGCACATCAAAAATTCCCCTGTGAAAAGCAAATTATGTGGATTTTATCTCTTAGATAGCGTGGTGAAAAATCTCAGAGGTCCTTTCGTTCGTATCTTTAGCAAAGGGTTGAGTGATTTATTCCTTCAAGCGTACGCTAGAGTCACCGACGCTCAAAAGAAGAGCATGGCTCACTTATTCGGTACTTGGAAAACAGTATTTCCTTCTAGCGTTTTAGATGAAATCGAGCCCGCCCTTACGCGAAGCGCACCGGCGGGCGTACGGCCGCCAGTGGCGCCATCAGGCGCGCCGCGTATGGTGGCGCAACCGCCGGCGCAACAGTGGCAGCAGGCGCCAGCCGCGCAGCAGTGGGCACCTCCAGCTCAACAATGGACCGGAGCGTATCCTGCTGTAGTACCGCAAGTACAACAGCCGTATGGAGCGTATACGCAAGTTCCACCTCCGCCCGTGCTCACAGGTGCTGCCGGAGGCTCACTTCTCGCCAACATGTTACAAAGTGGCAGTGGAGGAGATCTATCTGCCCTCATCGCATCACTCGAAGCCAAAAAAGCCTCACCAACAACATCACTCGATGCGCCACAATTAGTGGCGAGACCTGGTGAGCTTCCGGTGTTGACGGCAGATTTCGACCCAAAGAAAGATTTGGGAGAACTTAGCAAGCGCCGCGAAGGCGTCATTCGATCCCTATACTTTGAACTTCCATTACAATGCTCACAAACCGGACGACGCTTTCGCAGCCAGCCCGAGCTCGATGCTCATATGGACTGGCTCCACGCTCGTCGACGACGTCGCAAAGAAGGAAAGGTGTGTCGCAAATGGTTTGTGGACATCACGGCTTGGCTCAAAGGCTTGAAGACGATGGCTGAAGACGCCGTGAACTTTTTCGGTGGTGAAGACCGAAAACCCGATGTAGATGCCAAAACAGTCATACAAGAAGAACTTGACAACGTCAGCGTGCCCGTGGATGAATCACAGCCAACGTGTGCGCTGTCTGGAGAAACATTTGAGACATTTTGGAACGAAAAAGAGCAAGAGTGGCACTATCGCGGAGCAACCATTCTCGATCGGGCCATCGGCGGAGCAAAGAAAGGTTCTATCGTGCTCACTCGCGCTGTACCTAAAAAGGCTACTCGTGCGGCAAAGAGTACGAAGGCTTCCGCTGCAGTTGCGGTGAAAGCCGAGGCGCCAGCAGCGGGTCGTCGCAGCGCGCGCGCGAGCGTGAAATCCAAAGCCGACGAGCCCGCCGAGAGCTCGAGCCCAGCGAAACGTCGACGAACGTAACGCGCACGTACTCCTCACATAACATAGATCTATATTAGCCCTGAAACGATTATTTAGATGCAGCACGCGTGCAGAGGTGAAATCTTAAGCTACGTACAGTTTCGTTCAATAACAAACAATAATCTTCAATCAGTCATCCTCATCCTCCATATTCTTCGCCGCCGCCTCCGCCTTCGCTTGCGAATCAAATCGCGCGAGATCGAGCTCGTCATACATTTCTTTCGGCACCCCGCCCATTTCGACGTAATAATACCCATCTTTCGCTTCCCAAGACACGAGCGGACGCGAGCTCTCAGTCTCCACCATGTCGCTCTTCGCAAAACTTGTCTCGTACGTCGACGCATTCCACGCAAACTTTGTCGCCTTGACGACACCCCGATCATCGATCACCATCGTTTTCACGTACGGCGATATGAACCACTGCAACAACGCGGTGGTGAACCCGCCGAAACTAATCACCGTCGCGCTCACCGCCGCCTTTGCCTCAAACGCCATCTCGGGCTGGGACAGCTCCAAAAACATCGGGCACCCCACCGCGGTCACCGCGAGAGAGCCGAGTGACAATAATTTCACCTTGCGCACGGTGTCCGCGAGCGCTGCGGTGTACATTGCGCGAGAGGCGTGCGATTTGTCATCGAGAGCACCATCACCGCCACCATCGCCATCGCGCTTCGCTGGCGCTGACGTGGACGCGCTCGCGAACGACCGCGCGTGAGACGACGACGACGACGACGCGAACGAAAACGATGACGACGACGTCGTCGTCGTCAGCGCTCGCGATGCAAGCCGGCGGAACGCGTGCGTGGACATCGCGCGGCGCACTTTGAGGCTGCATCTTTGTGCGCGCTGGCGCACGACTGCGCCGCACACGCACGCGCGCTCGATGACGGATGGCGCGCCAGCGCTCGCAGACGCGCGCACGGCGGAACAATTCTTCGCCGAAGCCGTGCGCGCGGGCACGTACGACTCTCCAGCGCTCGCACGGTGTCGCAAAGGTGCGTTTCCAAAGCTCGGCGCATTCACGTGCGAGCTCGAGGTGACGTCAGAGTTGACGAATCGCTTCGGCACGCTCCACGGTGGGTGCGTGGCGACGCTCGTAGACGTTCTCACGACAGTGGCGCTATTGACGGTGACCAAGCAAGGCGGGGTGTCGACGGATTTGAATGTGAGCTACTGCGCGCCCGCGCCGACGGGCTCGCGAGTGTTGATTACGTGCGAGGTGCTCAAGGTTGGGAAGACTTTAGCGTGGATGGAGTGCGTGTTGAAGAACGAGGATGGTGATGTGATCGCCACTGGGCGGCATACGAAGTTCTTGCCGGTGGCGATGCCGGTATCAAAGTTATAGTTGGATTGGGCCGCGCGAGTCGCGCGTTTGGCTCGCAGATTACATTTAGAGTTGGAAAAGCCGCATAGAAACGAAATTTATCATTGTAGTGCATCACACGAGAGTGTTTTATTGAATGTCTATGAATACGCTACGATGAAATACTTGCGCAGTCGGTTGTTGACGCAAATGCTACGGCGACGCAAAAGCTACGGCGACACAAAGAGACACAATGCGATGCAAAGCTCGCTCCTAATCCAACGTTTTTGTCGTGCGTACGAATGCAGACGACGTCGGGAATGAACTCGGACTAAGCTCGAGCTCGGTGTCGAACGTCTCACACACTTTGAGCAAGGCGGCGTGATGTTCGCCGAGCGATTTCTTCAAGACGTCTATGTCCGCCTTTGTCGCCGCCTCCCGACGCGCTCGTAACATCCCGCGCTCCTCAATTTGCTGCAAGCGAGCTTGCTGCACCTTCATTGCTTGCGCAGTCGCACTCACAGAGCTCGCCAGAGCGCGGTCGCGTTCTTCTCGCGAGGAATCAGAGTCGCGCTCGAGATGCGCCAACCGACGGTTTTGATGCTCCGCGTTTGTCTTACTCCATCTCGCCAGCTCGCGCATATCGTTCGCCAACCCGCCCACTTCTTCAGCCTTACTCGCCGCTACTTCAGCGCGTGCCGACACCCGCCGCACGGCTTCTATCTCCTCTCGTAACGTCGCTTCGCCATCCTCGGCGCGCTTTTGAACCTCTGCCAACGCGCGTTCGCGCGCCTCGTCTCGCTCTTCTAACGCCTTCACGCACGCCAACGCGTCTCGTACCGTATCCTCCGTCCTCAAAAACTCATTTCGAACATCCTTGACGTACGTCAACGCTTCGCTCACGCGCCCATCGACCGCGCGAGCGTCTCTTCGCGCACGCTCCGCATCCGCCTCCCTCGCCGCCGCGCCTCGCGCCACCCTTCGCACCTCCTCCACCGCCACCTCCACCCCAGCTCGAATATCCTCGCGCTCACGCTCCCATCTCGCGTGATCTGCTCTCAATTCCTCCATCGCATCCCGAAACGCGTGCGCCAAGCCATCGAATGCGTGCGTGAGCGCATCCACAGCTTTTCGCGTCGACGCACTCGTCGACGCCTGTGCGCGCGTGTCGCGCTCGAGTGCGCGCACGCGACCGTCGAGCGCGCGCAACGCGCTCCCTACGGTGTGTTTTCGCGGTTCGCCCTCGAACGCGCGCGCGTCGTCCGCGGCGTGGCGCGTCATTTTCTGGCGACAGCTGCGCGCCGCGGAGGTACAACAACTCTTTTGAGTCGAGTCCAGAAGAACGGTCTCAGGATGTTTGTCGGGTTGGAGATGAAACATGCAGTTTATTTTTGCGCACCCAAAACTTTACTCAACTATTACGTATCTCATATGTTACAAATCCGGTGTCGCGCGATCGTCAAACTCGTTCGTGAAATCCGACTCGAGCCATCGTCGTCGACCGTCCGCGCTCGCCGAAGGGTGCGGGCGCAAAGCGGGTGCGAATTCGCCCCAGTACGCACTCAAGTCGGTATTCGAGTACCAACGCACGGTTTCCGCGAGGCCGACGTCCCAGGACTTTTCTTGTCTCCATCCAAGCGCTAAAAGCTTCGAGCAATCGATGAAATATCTTCTGTCGTTGAAGACTCTATCGCTCACGTGCTCGATGGTCGTTTCCGGGTCGCGATCAAGGAGCCCACAGACATCCCGAGCGACGGACAAGACCGTCCGCTCTTCACGCGAGCCGATGTTATAAATCTGTGCCGTCGTCCCACGGTGGAGAATGACGTCAAACGCCGAAGACGCATCGTCGACGTGCATGTACGAACGCGTCGCGGAGCCGTCGCCGTGTATCGCAATCTTTTCTCCGCTTTTCGCGAGGATTGAAAACTTTGGAATCGCCTTTTCTGGATACTGATTCGGCCCGTACACGTTGTTTCCGCGAGTGATGATGTACGGCAATCCGTACGAGCGTCCGTACGCCATGACAAGCATCTCCGCGCCCGCCTTTGTCGCGGCGTACGGGTTGGTCGGCGTCAGGAGCGTCGCGTGCTCGGTGTTTGAATCCGTGAGGTTTTCCCCGTATACCTCATCCGTGGACACGTGCAGAAATCGTCGAATTTTGGTCGTCTTCACTCGCACGCACGCCTCGAGTAACGCGTGCGTGCCCTCGATGTTATTCTTCGTGAACTCGTACGAATTCCCAAACGAGTTGTCCACGTGACTCTGCGCGGCAAAGTGCATGACGGTATCGATGCGCTCACTATCCAAGACGTAACTCAATAAATCAAAAGAACGCACATCGCCCTTCACGAACCGCACGTTTGCGTATTCTCTCGCGCCCTCGAGATTTTTTAAGCTCGAACAATAGTCGAGCTTGTCCAGGATGACAATCTGCGAGCGAGCGCGCGCGACCGGGTCGTTAGCCGTCAGTCGTTCCGCGCACGAGATCCACGCATCGCTCCACGCACGCTCCACGCACGCGCACGAGAATCCACATCGCCACAGGGCGCACGCACCGTATACTCGGCATGCCGCGACGCGAGGCGCTCGGCGACGTGCGAGCCGATGAAACCGGCGCCACCGGTGAGAAGGATGCGCATCGGGCGTGCGACCGGGCTCGTGTCGTCGCGCGCGCGCGTGCGGCGCCCGGGCTCGATCGAGCGCCGCGGTGTCACCGCGAATGTCCCGTCGCCTCGCTTCGCCCAGTGCCGCGCGTCGCGCACCGAACGCGCGACGACGTCGGTTCGGCGGAGAATCCACGCGCGCGTGTACCCTAGCCTAAACCCTAGCCTGTGGTGCATGCGCGCACGCACGGCGTCCGAATGGTCACCCCCGACGCACGCGCGTCCATCCGATGCGCGTACAATTCCTGAAAATAGTCGACGGAGAAAAGTTTAAACCCGTTTCTTTCTTGAATTCTGCCGCGAGCTCGCCCCACGTGAGCTCGCCGCGCGTTCGACCGTTGATATCTTTCACGATTGCGACGTGCGCATCCGTCATCTGTCGAGCGCACCCCGTCGCGCTCCGCCTGACAAAGTACGTCCCAGCCGCGAGCGCCGCGTCCATGCGTTGCAGAAAATTATGACTCATACCCCACAGGCGGCACACGTGCGTCGGACTCACATCGCCATTGCATCGAGCGAGCACGATGCGCTCATAGATTGCGACGCGCTCGCGCGCCGTGAGGTGTCGCCCGCGTCCTCCGCCCATGCCCGGGGGCGGACCGTATTTCTGCACCACGGGATCGACAGAAACATTATTTTCCTCATTGTTTTCATCATTC
>Ga0181596_10000229_pt1 | contig 57400 bp, 38 predicted proteins | sample 041ome_6_FD_148655 | JGI IMG/M metagenome (GOLD analysis project Ga0181596, IMG submission 148655) | Coastal salt marsh microbial communities from the Groves Creek Marsh, Skidaway Island, Georgia - 041402US metaG (spades assembly) | ecosystem: Environmental > Aquatic > Marine > Intertidal zone... | reverse complement strand
GGAATCGCTGAGGATGATGAGGCTCCCTGACAAACGACCTGACAGGTATTACCCCAGAGTAGTGAGGAAAAGACCGACTAAATACCCCACAAAGAAAAATGCCAGTCAGCTTAACTGACTGGCATTACGCTATTGCGGCCTTTTTTACTTCACTTACATAACGTTATGAACGTTTCATGCGTCTACGTAGATATACCGCTGGCGCTAGAAGCAATGCAATCCAGCCCATTGAACCACCCGACTTATCGTTAACCGTAATAGTCACGCTTTCTGTCGTAGTGTCGATACCATCCGTTGCAGTAACCTGAACCGTTACACGATTGGCTTGCTCGTGGCTCGGTGCAGTACCAGTGAACGATGTTGTTTCTACACCGTTGATAGTAATGGTTACGTCATCACCATCAGCATCAGTTGCTGACGCTGTTACTGTGTACGATTCACCTTCATCAACGCTTGATGGTGCAGAGATTGAGATTACAGGTGCATCCTGTACGCCTGCAACCGCTACCGTTACCGTACCTTCGCCAATGATGTCACCTTCAACCGGTTCACCATTTTCATCAGTAGTGCCCTCAACCTGTACAGAGTACGTGAATGAGTCTTCACCGAAGAAATCAGCGTTTGGCGTGTAAGTAACCGTACCATCATCATTAACTGTCACTGTACCGTTTGCTGCTTCAGTGGTTACTGCAACAGTTGACGGATCAAGTGGCGCTTTATCAATCGTAATCGGCGTGAACGTACGGAAGTCACCAGAAAGTGATTCCATCGTAAATTTATTGATGATTGTGCTGTCCATTTCGTTAGCTAGAATGTTAGCCGTGACCGACGCATCCTCGTTAACAGAAAGCATATCATCCATGTATTCACTAGAAGGAACAACAGTACCTGCGTAGCTAATTGTTACTTCGTCACCTGCGTTTGCAGTAAGTACGAACTCGTCACCTTCTACAGGCAGAGTGCCTATAGAACCAGCACCAGTAAGCGCCGCAAACGTAGTACCAACGCTACCCGATGAGTTTTCAGCACCAACAACAGTTTCATATACAGGTGTATCCATTGGGCCATAAACGAAGTTTACGTTACCTGTTTCGTACTCAAACCATAGCTGGAAGTTGAAACTTGTGCCATCTTCGTTCCAAATCTGCGCATTTTCCCACTCAACAACAAAGTGGCCTGTAGTCAGACTTACTGCATAAATGCTACCTGTGCCTGCACCACCACCAGCTAGGTCGAAGTCTGTCCAGTAAGGCGCTACAACGTTGTTAGGCTCGCTCAAGTTAGGAAGCACTTCAGCAAATGGCGTAGTGATGTTACCTGAGCTTGTACCCAATGAAACAAAACCATTCGATGAAATCTGCATGGTTGTGTACTCAGCACCTAAGTAGGTGATAGTACGTGGAAGGCTGATTTCGATAGACGCGTCATCGCACGAGCCAGAGCACACAAGTGGCGCTACGCCAATAGAAGACATAGGTACGTATCGACCCAAACCAAAGCCTTCAAGAAGGTCACCAATTGTTGTGTCTGCATTCATCGAGAATGACGCAGTGTTAAGTGCTCCTTCCCAATAGACGGTGCCAGAGTCTGCATCGTAGCTCACAGGCTCTTGGTTACCGTTTTTCACAGCAGAGATAGTAGAAGGGTTAATCGCGTACTTGTGATCAATTTCGCCGGTAATGCTGATCATGCCAGTCACATCGGTGTTTGAAGCAAACGCTTCGGTAACAACAAGCTCACCTTCAGCAGCAAACTCATTGCTCACATCACTGTCAAACAGCGAAGGTTCATCGCTGCTGATTGGATAAACAGCAACAGGAATGAAATAATCTGTTGTTGTATCATCTGTGTCAGCCCAGTTAATACCGCCAAAAGACCATGAACCCGTAGACGCTGTCGTTACATCTAACGAAAGCATGATTTCAGCAGATGCACCCGCTGGAAGGGTCGCCATTTTCGGCGTTACCGTCGCTGTAATGGCTGGGTCGTTGAACATTGCTGTTGCATCAACAGTAACGTCTTCGTCGCTGGTATTTGTGACTGTGATCGACATTTCGCAGTTTAAGTAACAGTTGCCGTCAACAAGGCTGATATCGCTGTAAGTAAGTTCAACTGAAGTTGCACGAGGCAGGTCTAAACGTCCAGCACCCATGTCAAAGTTGTCAGCACCAGTGGCAGCGTCTTCTTTCAATACATCGCGGATAGAAGAGGTAACAAGCGCACTCTTAATTTGCTGTGCAGTCCAATCTGGATGCATTTGCTTAATAAGCGCTGCAGCACCAGCAACGTGTGGCGATGCCATTGATGTGCCGCCTTTAAACGAGAAATTCTCGCCTACATGCCCCGGCGCGTCTGGTGATTCACCAGAGAAAATTCTAACGCCTGGTGCAGCAATGTTAGGTTTCAAGAACGTAGGGTCACCGTTAGGGCCACGTGAGCTAAAGTCAGCCATAATATCTGCTAAGCTGTCAGATACAACGCGAACTACTTCAGCGCCAATAGTGATATTTACTGCTTCTTCAGAACCAGAAATTAATGTTGCTAACTCCTGACCCGGCGTGGCTGGGATCATGAATGAAGGAACTGTTTGATCTGGGCTAAGGCCACCCATCAAAATGGGAGCTTCGCCGCGACCATCAACGTTATGAATAACAACGGCAACCGCGCCAGCAGCTTCAGCATTCTCGACTTTTGTTACAAAGCCACACGTACCGCGGCTGATAAGTGCAATAGCGCCGTCAAATGCGCCCGCAGTAAATTCATCACAACCTTCTACGTTTGCCGCATCTAATTCACCCGCGTAAACAACAGGAGCGGTTAATGCAGTGTCAAACACAATGTTAGGGTTGCCAACAGAGTAGAGGGCAGGGATTGACCCAATTGAGGTATCGCCTTCAATGGTTAATTCGTTCGCAAACAATCGGCCTGTTGTTGTTGCTGCAACTGTCAATACATTTTCGTCACAACCAGGACAGCCAATTGTACCTTCACCTGGGCCGTCGTTACCTGCTGCAAATACGGTGACTACGCCCGCATCATGCATCGCTTCCAGTACGTCTTGATAAACAGAACCATTTGGGTTGCCGCCAGCGCTACCACCCCAAGAGTTGTTTACAACATCAGCACCATCTGTCAGCGCTGCTTCAAGCATAGAAAGCAACATTGATGATGCACCGCTTGAAGAGGCTGGGTTAGCTGGGGTTGCGTAGAGGCCTTTGTAAACCATCAAGTAAGCAGCCGGCGCGACGCCCGAAATTTCCGCTTCAGCGCCGTCGCGCTCTGCCATTACACCAAAATTACCAACGGCTGTGCCGGCAACGTGGGTGCCGTGACCGTTAAAACCAAGTGGGCTGTCATACTCTTCTTCTACAACAGTAAAGCCTTCAACGATTTCAGCTGCACGAGCAACGATTAATTTATTGTTACAGAAATCAGGATCTTCTGAACAGTAATCGTCAGTCGGGAGAGTATCTGCCGCAGGCGCTTCAAAGTTTTCACCGCTGAACAATGGGTTTTCAGGACGAATACCGCTGTCTATTATCGCTACTTTAATGCCAGCACCGGCGTTTTCCTTACCGCCGAATTGTTCCCATGTCTGAACGGCGCCAATCAAGTCTAAACTCGCGTCCATTTGAGCATGGTGAATAACGTCAGGATAGACCGCTTTCACCGATGACAAGCTTGATAGTTCATCAAGAGCGCTTTTAGAAACGATACCCGCGAACCCGTTAAATGCAGCAGTGTAAGATAAATCAGCTTTAAACGATTTATCGAATGCTTTAATCGACTTTATAACCGATTGTTGTTGAGTTTCTAGAAACGATTTGTACTCTTTCGCAGCGTTTGACTGAAAATTAATCTTCTGTCCTTTGTGAGCAGCCATGGTGCTCACACTTGGATTAACTGCGCTGAATTGTGCCATTGGCACATCATGTAGTTGAACGATAACACGTACGCTGTCGTTAGAGGCTTGAATCGCATTCGCAAGAATATTTTTCTTATCAAATGAGGCTTCAATAGCATTGCGTTGCTCAACGCCATGACCGGATAATTGATTTGAAATAGCTAACGCACCAAAAGCAGAGCCGGCTAGTGCGGCTGCAACTACGGTACTAATAATTGTTTTTTTCATAATTATTCTCGTGTGAATAGTTCCCTGGAGTCCAGCGATTTTTGGGGTACGATGCAAAGGTCATTCGCCTCTTTATAAACGTCCATTATCGCTGTGACTATTTATTACTAGCACACTTTTTACTGTTTTGTAACGTATGTTTCTGCAATACACAAATTACATATTTTGTTACATTTACACCGCAAGACAATTGTGAAAATTAACTAGACAAATGGGCAAATTCGCGTTGGATTTTTGGCAAAATTCAGTAATTAAATTACATGAAAAGTAAAATCTCGAACCAATAAAACTCAAAAGACCTCCCTTACTTGTGAAAGGTTCATCCTATCCATTTATCATTAAATTTACATAAGTTTTACCTTTTTAGGACAGTTATCCTGCCTTGCTCGGTTAATTTGGTATGTCTGTTTCTCCCTTTCTGAAAAAATGCCTTTGAATAAGTAAGACGCTCCCGTATGTCCTCATCTAGCATAGTGTAATCACTATAAGTCGCTATCAACCCTCATTTTTAAGGGGAAAAAACGTGAAAGACAGAAACCATTTGGCCGAAGTAAAAACAACCAACAAGGTCGAAATTATTACTAAAGGGGTCGTTGATATCCCCATGTTGCAAATTCTTTCTGCACAAGGTGAACTCATCCAACAAGCAGTGGAGCCTGAACTGAGTAAAGAAGAAGCATTAAAAATATTTAATACCATGCATTACATTCGCGTATTGGATGAGCGTATGGTGGGCGCCCAGCGTCAGGGCCGCATCAGTTTTTATTTAGCAAGTACAGGTGAAGAAGCCGCGTCTGTAGCAAGTGCTGCCGCGTTATCAGACGATGATATGATCATGTCTCAGTATCGCGAGCAAGGCGCGCTCGCATATCGCGGCTACACCACAGAACAATTCATGAACCAAATGTTTAGCAACAAAGACGACCCTAACAAAGGTCGCCAAATGCCTATACATTATGGTGATAAACCGCTTAACTTCATGACGATATCATCGCCATTGGGAACGCAAATTCCCCAGGCTTCAGGCTATGCCTATGGCCAGAAGATGTCAGGGAAAGATGTCGTCACTATTTGTTATTTCGGCGAAGGCGCTGCTTCAGAAGGAGACTTCCACGCAGGGCTCAACATGGCTGCGGTATTACATTGTCCCGTTATCTTCTTTTGCCGTAATAATGGCTACGCCATTTCAACTCCAGCGGAAGAGCAATTCGCAGGTGACGGCATAGCGTCTCGTGGCTTAGGTTACGGTATCAAAACTATCCGTGTTGATGGGAACGATGTGCTAGCTATTTATGCTGCTACTAAAGAAGCACGTCGCATTGCCATTGAAGAAAAATGTCCTGTGCTTATTGAAGCCATGACGTATCGCTTGGCGGCACACTCAACGTCGGACGATCCTACGGGCTATCGCTCGCGTGAGGAAGAGGATAAGTGGCGAGCCAAAGATCCTATTGCTCGAATGGCTAAATGGCTAGAAAGTAAAGGCTGGTTTGACGAAGCCGAGAACCAAAAGCGTGTTGATAAAGCCAGACAAGATGTATTGGCAGCGATGAAAAGCTGTGAAAAAACGGACGTTTGCTCAATCGACGATATCGTTGAAGATGTATATGACACGCCGCCATGGCATTTAAAAGAACAACTCAGTGAATTAAAAGCACATATCAAAAAGTACCCTAAGATGTACCCTAAAACAGCAGGGAGAGTAAAATAATGGCTAAGATGAATCTACTTCAAGCAATTAATAATGCACTCATCACAGCCATGACCGAAGATGAAAAAGTGATGGTCTTTGGTGAAGACGTGGGTCATTTTGGTGGTGTGTTCCGCGCAACCAGTCATCTTCAAGAAAAGTTCGGCAAAGCTCGCTGCTTTAATACACCGCTTACTGAACAAGGCATTATTGGCTTTGCTAACGGATTGGCATCTCAAGGCTCTGTACCGGTCGCTGAAATTCAATTCGGTGACTACATTTTCCCCGCATTCGATCAAATTGTGAATGAGACGGCAAAATGGCGCTATCGTTCAGGGGGACAGTTTGATGTAGGTACATTGACGATTCGCACACCATACGGCGGCGGTATTGCGGGCGGCCATTATCACAGTCAATCACCGGAAGCGTTCTTCGCTCACTGCCCAGGCTTGAAGATTGTTATCCCACGGGATCCATATCAAGCGAAAGGTTTGTTACTTGCGTCAATTCGCGATAAAAACCCCATATTGTTTATGGAGCCTAAACGCCTTTACCGTGCTTCTGTATCAGAAGTACCGGAAGAAGATTACGAATTGCCGTTAGGTAAAGCAGACATCGTTCAAGAAGGAAACGACATAACGCTACTTGGATGGGGCGCACAGATAGAAATATTGCAAAAAGCCGCAGAAATGGCTCTAGAAGACGGCGTGTCGTGTGAAATCATTGATTTGCGCAGCATATTACCGTGGGATGTAGAAACGGTTATGCAATCGGTAATGAAGACAGGCCGCTTGTTAATAAATCATGAAGCGCCGCTCACAGGCGGTTTCGCTAGCGAAATTGCAGCAAGTATTCAGGAGCGTTGTTTCTTGTACCTAGAAGCGCCTATTGCAAGAGTGTGTGGTTTAGACACGCCTTATCCACTGGCACATGAAAAAGAATATATGCCAGATGAAACTAAGACGTACGAAGCCATAAAACGTACGCTTCATTACTAAGACCGGGAGACAATGAAATGACAATTGAGTTTATCTTACCGGACATTGGTGAAGGTATTGTTGAATGTGAACTTCTTGAATGGTTGGTGTCTGAAGGCGAGCACATAGAAGAAGATCAGCCTGTCGCAGAAGTAATGACCGACAAAGCAACCGTTCAAATTCCTGCAATGCATGCGGGTGTGGTCAACAAACTGCATTATGCTGTGGGCGATATCGCTAAGGTCCATGCACCGTTGTTTTCTATGACACCAGATGATGCCAATACAGACGGGCAGTCAGAAAACGAGCAGGCCGAGATAACAGGCAGTGCGTCTGAAAAGGCGCCAGAGAATGAAAATACTTCTTCTGCGTCAGGCTCTTCAAATGGTAAGCATATTGAAGACTTTATTCTGCCGGACATTGGTGAAGGGATTGTTGAGTGCGAAATTGTAAAATGGAACGTGGCAGAAGGCGATGTAATTGAGGAAGACCAGGCCGTTGTAGAAGTGATGACCGACAAAGCAGTGGTTGAAATACCTGCTAAAAATGCCGGCACCGTGCATCGTCTTTATTACGCTCAGGGCGATATAGCGAAGGTACATAGCGCATTGTTCGCATTGGAAGTGGTCGGCGAAGCCTCGGCTGCTAACAGCGCATCTGATGTCTCGTCATCGGCAAATACCAGTTCTTCTAACGTTGCTTCTCAAAGCTCGGTGCAAACCCAAACGAACGGTTCGAACCAGCAGTCAACGCACGTCGCACCTTCTAAGTTCAGCGACGGCGAATACGAGCCACCTATTGCTATAGAGGGTAAGGTGTTGGCTAGCCCCGCGGTAAGACGTGTTGCAAGAGAAAAGAATATCGACCTTTCTTCCGTTCAAGGGTCGGGTAAAAAAGGCCGAATCCTTAAGTCTGACGTTTTGAATCTAAAACATTCAAATGTTGGCACGTCGTCGCACAAACCGTCTTCTTCGTCAAGCTCATCTTCCGCAGAAAAAGGCGCTTCAAACATTGCGAGCACTGCCATTGAAGGCAGCGTAAGAACGGAAAAGGTGCGTGGTATTCAGGCTGCCATGGCTAAGCAAATGTCCGCATCGGTTTATACTATTCCTCACTTCACAGTCAGTGACGAGTTAGTGATGGACAACCTGATCTCTCTTCGCACGTTGCTTAAGCCTGAGTTCGAAGCGAAAAACGTAAAACTTAGCTTTATGCCGTTTTTCGTTAAGGCAATGTCGTTAGCACTTAATGAGTTCCCTGTAGTTAACAGCCAACTTAACGACGACGCCACTGAGATCAGTTATTTCGCTGATCACAATATTGGCTTTGCGGTCGACTCTAAAATTGGTCTGCTTGTACCTAACATTAAGCGGGTTCAAAACCTTTCTCTGTTAGATATTGCTGTTCAAATGCAGGACATAATAGAGCAAGCCAGAGCAGGGCGCGTGGCTGGTGAGCACTTGAAAGGCGGTACGATTAGCATCTCTAACATTGGAGCAATAGGCGGTATTACCGCAACGCCAGTAATCAATAAGCCAGAAGCTGCAATTGTGGCGCTTGGTAAAACGCAGAAACTTCCGCGTTTTGATAATGAAGGAAATGTTAGCGCTCAGAATATCATGGCGGTTAACTGGTCTGGCGACCACCGTATTATTGATGGCGCAACGATGGTGCGATTTAATAACCTATGGATGAGTTACCTAACGACGCCAGAGAAAATGTTAATGCATCTTAAATGATATTATTCAACGTCATTTGACTTGCATGAGCATGATACTAAAAGGGCCAAATTCAAACCGATTGGCCCTTTTTAGTTTTGTATACCTCAAAGCGCGATAACGTTATTATAGTGCATTATAAACAAACAAGAATTTCACCGAGGTTTCGTGCTTAGCTATCAACACGCCTTTCATGCGGGCAACCACGCTGATGTTATCAAACATCTTAGTTGGATTGGCGTTATCAACGCATTAAAGAAAAAAGATAAACCTTTTACACTTTTCGACACTCATGCTGGTGCAGGTGCATACGATTTAACCGACGAGATGTCGTTGAAAAACAAAGAATTTGAAACAGGTATTTCTCGTCTGCTTACTAAAGAAAGTAGTACGCAAGATTTGCCACACTTGTTAGCCGACTACTTATCGTTATGTGAACCATTTTTGGCGCAACAGCAATATCCCGGTTCCCCTGCTATAAGTGCAAAGGCGAAAAGGGATTGTGATAACTTACATCTGATGGAGCTTCATCCAGCGGAGTTTGATAAATTAGATAAAAACCTTTCCCGATTACGTTCGTTAAATACCCATGTACATAAACGAGACGGTTATGAAGGGCTTAGAGCGCTCACGCCGCCGAAACCCAACCGTGGCGCAATCCTAATAGACCCGCCTTATGAGCGTTTGAATGAATATAGCGACCTTGTTAAGGGCGTAGAACAGGTATTTAAACGCTGGCAACAGGCACAAATCGTAGTGTGGTATCCGTTACTTTCTGAGAGAGCCGGCGCCAAAAGCGGCGCGAGTGAAGCTATGTGCGACCAGCTTGAAGCATTAGGTAAACCCTGTTTTAAAGCAGAGATCTGTGTAGCAGAAAACACGGTTGATGCCGGCATGTATGGGTCGGGTGTGTTTGTATTAAACCCGCCTTGGCAACTCGATGCAAATCTAAATCACGCATTGGAAAGCGTAATCGGTATGCTAGGCGCAGGTGAAGCGGGTTTTCATGCGACAGCGCATGTTTCCTGGATAAACGAAGATAATTAGTGGCCGAATTTAAAGCTAAATTATAGTTTTTGCGTTACAGCTGAATAAAGTACTTTAAGCAGCAGATAAACAAATACCATAAGTGAGAAACAAAAAATGTCTCAACTTAAAGGCCTAAAACACTTCTATATACCTGATGAGCAGTCGATATATTTGCTTTCTCATGCAGACGCCAAAAAGCTCAAAGATTGGGTAAACCTGTGTATTTCACAGTTGGAGAGTTTAGGCTACAGCGACATTGAGCTTCTGGGCAAAGGAGCTTTTGGTTTTGCGTTCGCAGGGAATGCGCCAAGTGGTGAATCACGGGTATTCAAATTCTCACGCATTACGTTACCACAGCACGTGCAAGATAGATTAGAAGAAGAAGCATTTATGCTCTCTCACGTTAATCACGAGTTTGTGCCTCGCTTTATTGAATATCAGCAAATTCGTAAACAGTCTATTTTAGTGATGGGTCGTGCACCTGGCGAAGATTTAGAAAAAGTCAGCTTGAAAACCGGACCATTACCGCCCCGTATTATTGTGAAAATTGCGGTCCAAGTAGGCGAGCTTTTATCGAGCTTTCGTCAATATAGCGAGAATGGAGAAATAAAACCCATTGTTCATGGAGACATCAAACCCTCGAATTTGGTTTGGGATGCTAAAAATGAATCTGTCGGATTGATAGATTGGGGTTCCTCGGTATTTGCACAGACTGATATTACTGGACAGTATGTGGGTAATAACGTGATGGATTTAATGTCAGGAGAATTACATCAAACTAACGCCCGTCTTGGTGATGTTTATTTTATCGGCGAGGAACAGTTAAATGGTGCGCTTTCCAACCCGCGTTTTGACGAACAAGGGTTGGCAAGCACGCTATATGCATTGGCATCTGGGCAGTCGTGTCGCTATGGCAGTAAAGTGATCACGCCGTCATCCCTAGGACTCCCCAAAATGCTTGCTAATATCCTAGAATACATGCTTAGCGAGGATCCGGTAAAAAGAAGGCAAGGGGGGGACTATTTATTTAATCATCTTCACGTATTGAAAAATATGGTGTTTACCCGTGATATCCCTCATCAATATACCCCGCTCATTCCTACATGGTTAACGCGAGATCATGCAGATATTGAGACAGTCGTTTACAGCTCTAGAAAATCTTATCTAAGGCAACAAGCTCGACTCTCTGACGCTATAGATGAAAAAGAAGTGGAAGAATTGCGCTACATAGACGATGCGCAGTTTGATCGCTACTACAAAAACTATTTACAGGGTATGGGCGATACCGAAAAAGCCTTTGTTTCGGCTATAAGCAGACTAGGCCGTTACCCTGTGGTTGGCGGTATGGCAGTGCGTTGGGAGCCAGAGGGCATATATGTTGATTCGAGCTTGAATTTGTATGATGAAACATTAAAAACCGCCTTTGATTTAGCTGTCAACAACGTTATTAACTTAGCAAGAGCTATACACAAACCAGCTGTATTTAAATGCTGTATGTTTAACGCAAAGAATACACTTCATATTGAACGGGACAGTGAGGATGAGGACTTTGTTCCAGCCAACGGCGTATCAATTCCTTACGAATTATCACGTACCTCCGCACAAAAAGACGATAGCCGCACCCACTCTTATTTTGAAGACGGCGACGATCCTGACGAATTATTAAAATTACCGCAGGACATCATCGATACTATCGTTCAACTAAACTCAATCCATCATACAGGCTGCATTATATTTGAAGCGCTTCCCAAGCATTTGAAGATCCATAACTATTATACATTGCTTGATCACAGCCAAGAGGAACGTTTCAAAGCATTATTAGCGCTGTTGGTACAACAAATTCCCGAAATAAAAGGGCTAGGCATTTCAGGGTTTATGAAGTTACCCTATAAAGATACGCGCTTTTTCGAGCATAAAGCAAAATTGCCTGAGAAGTATTATCCGCGAAACCCAAAAGCAGTTATTGAAGAGAATGCATAACATGTCTGAAATTAAACTATCGTCACTTTTTGAACTCGAAACGGTGGAAGCTGAAATTTATCGAGGTCAGAGTTGGGATTTAGGCTTTAGAGCGTTATTTGGCGGACAGGTTTTAGGACAAGCATTGGCAGCAGCTTACAAAACGGTGGCAGAAGATAGGGTGGCACATTCTTTCCATACTTACTTCTTGCTGCCAGGTGACGCCAAAAAGCCTGTGGTTTATGACGTGGAAATAGTACGAGATGGACGAAGTTTCTCTGCACGTCGTGTAAAAGCTATTCAAGATGGCCGAAATATTTTTTATATGACAGCGTCTTTCCAAGTTCCACAAAAAGGAATGGAGCATCAAAATCCGACCATGCCAGATGTGCCTCCGCCGGAAGACGTACAATCTGACATAGAGTTTTATGAGGCGAATTTCAATAAAATAGCGCGCCCTATGCAAGAAGCATTGAGCTACCATAAACCGGTAGACATTCGCACAGTCGACGCGGCCAATTCATACCATTCTGCTAAGCGTGAACCCACTCGTTATATTTGGCTGAAAGCAAGAGATACAATGAATGCACAACTGTCTGTGCATCAAGCAGCGTTGGCGTATGCATCAGATTATCATTTTCTTAGCACTTCGCTGCAACCTCACGGCGTTGCGGTAACTGACAAGTCACTTCGTATTGCAACTATTGACCATGCCATGTGGTTTCATCGCCCAATTAATATGAATGAATGGATGCTATATGCAATGGAAAGTCCCTTTAGCGGTGGTTCACGAGGACTTGTTCGCGGACAAATCTTCAATCAAAGTGGTGAACTTGTCGCTTCAACTATGCAAGAAGGGTTAATGAGAAAAGTAGACGAATAGGGAAACGATTATGCGATACAGGTTAGGTTCTATTTCACCAGATATTCACGAGAGTGCGTTTATTGCACCCGGTGCGCATGTTATTGGCAACACAGAACTGAAAGCCGGCTCCAGCGTTTGGTTTAACGCGGTGCTACGTGGCGATATGGATAAAATAACTATTGGTAAAAATACTAATGTCCAAGACGGAAGTGTATTACACACTGATGCGGGAATTCCTTTGATATTGGGTGAAGGGGTAACGGTCGGCCATAAGGTGATGCTTCACGGATGTGAGATTGGTGATTTCTCCCTAGTAGGCATTAATGCTATTGTGCTAAATGGCGCGAAAATTGGTAAGTATTGCATTATTGGCGCTAACGCACTTATTACTGAAAACATGGAAATTCCTGACTACAGTTTAGTCGTAGGTGCGCCAGGTAAAGTGATTCGAACTCTGGATGAAAATGTAGAGCCCAAACTCAGAGCTTCCGCTGCACACTATGTAGAAAACGCTAATACGTACAAAACATCGTTGAAGCCAATTGATGATTAACGTTGATTGTACGGGCGTATTGATCTTTATCGCACCATAAAAAATGCCCAGAACGTAAGTTCCGGGCCTAGGGGAATGGCTCATTGCTGAGCCGTGCGCTAACTTTTACAGGGAGAGTTTAAATAAATACTTTAAACGAGTTGTGATTATAGAATATCTCTGTTTATTTTATAAACAATTTTTATGTGAAATTTATCTTACAATAGCACCATTCAATCGAGTTAATGATTATTACTCGATATATCAACAAATTAAAAACTGGTCGGATGTGATGATCTTGGCCAAAAAATTTCAGAAAACTTTTCTCTCTAACTGCCGCATGTTGCCTTTAGCAGGTCGGATCTTATAAGTATATTAAAATTGCAATATACAGTTACGCTTTCATTCATATTAATTATGTTCAAAACAGCCTGTTGTTCCTTTTTATTATCCTTGTAGTATGACGTCAAAAGTCATGGTTTACATTCATGATTCCAAATATAAAAACAGGCCCTTTACAAAAATGAGGATGGATTATGCAATCGTTTTCAACATTTATACCCCCTGAACGTACCTTGATGGGACCAGGACCATCCGATGTTAACCCTCGAATATTGAATGCCATGGCCAGACCTACGCTCGGTCACCTCGACCCTTTATTCATCGAGTTAATGGATCAGACAAAACAGCTATTACAATATGCATTCAAAACTGAAAACGCGCTTACTATGCCAATATCGGCACCGGGTTCAGCGGGAATGGAAGCGTGCTTCGTTAATTTAGTTGAACCTGGTGACAAAGTGCTCGTGTGCATTAATGGTGTGTTCGGTAATCGCATGGTTGAAAATGTTGAGCGCTGCGGTGGTGTAGCCATAACCATCAATAATACATGGGGCGAGCAAACCGATCTGAATGCCGTCGAGGATGCGCTTAAAGCTAATCCGGATGTAAAGGTGCTTGCTTTTGTCCATGCGGAGACATCAACGGGCGTTCGCAATGAAGCTAAAGCGCTTTGCGAACTAGCAAAAAAATATGATTGTTTAAGCATTGTTGATGCGGTCACCTCACTTGGTGGAATTGAACTGGATGTTGATGGCTGGGGAATTGACGCGATCTACTCTGGTTCACAAAAATGCTTAAGCTGTGTACCTGGAATTTCGCCGGTCTCTTTCAGTGATAAGGCGGTTCATGTTATTCAAAACCGCAAAACGAAAGTCCAAAGCTGGTTTTTAGATATGAATTTAATCGTTGGCTACTGGGGGCAAGGTGCGAAACGTGCTTATCACCACACTGCGCCAGTCAACAGTATGTACGCGATGTATGAGGCGCTTCTTATTTTAAAAGAAGAGGGCTTAGAAAATGCGTGGCAGCGACATGCTTTAGGCCACGAAAAACTGGCGCAAGGCTTAAGTGAAATTGGTTTAGAACTTACTGTAGACAAGCGTTACCGCTTACCACAGCTGAATGTAGTTAAAATTCCAGATGGAGTAGATGACGCTGCCATTCGCAAGCAACTACTCGAAGATTTCAATCTGGAAATAGGCGCGGGATTAGGTGATCACGCAGGTAAGGTTTGGCGAATTGGTCTCATGGGATATGCTTGCAAGCCTCGTAATATAGACCATTGTCTTGCCGCATTGAGCACTGTGCTCAAATAGGCAAAGCGCACGCAGTCATAAGCACATTTTTTTTAATTTGTTGTGGCCAAACCGTTTAACAGAATTGTCAGTTAAACGTTTGGCTTTTTAATTCCCCATACGAGCGGCTTTACCCGTTTCGGGTTTGCCGTGTAAAAACCGCATTTCGGCGAAGTAACCTCTCTTTTCATATCAGTTCAGTGCTAATCTTTGTGCATTGCTACTATTCATAAACTGTTCAGTAATCGACACTTATCCTTTGTATAACGAAATCAAACGGTATTAAACAAGGAATCTTTATGAAATCGTTCACGCGAATTAAACACAACATGATGGCAAAGACGCTGTTTGCTTCAGCTGTAGTCTTTTTTTGTTCAGCAGTATCTTCGGCACACGCTGCACAGGATGCTGTAATCAATGTTCAAGGAGTAGGTGCTGTAGAAGTTACACCCAATGCCTATTCGGTGACGCTTGTAGTCGAAGAAGAAGGCAATACTGTTAGCAAACTCAATACTCAGCTAGATTCTGATTTAAGGTCAATCGTAACGTTTTTACTCAGCGAGGGTATTGAGGAGAAGCATATTCAAAGTATGCAAGTGCGCCTCCAGCCACGCTATATCAATTCACCTCAGGGGCGTCAGCAAGAAGGCTTTACTCTGTCTCGCGATATATCAGTCACCTCTACCGACCTTGAAACGTACGATAAAGTGCTAGATGGAGTATTGAAAAGAGGCGTTGACCGTATCCAGCAATTTAACTTTATTTCAGTCGGAGAAGGTAACGCATATCAAAAAGCGCTAGTTGCGGCGGTGAAAGACGCAAAGCAACGTGCACACTTATTGGCTAAAGAATTAGGGGTTGAAGTAGGCGAAGTAGTTGCAATCTCTGAATCTGGTGGCAATATGCCGATTCCAGTAATGCGCGCGGAAGCCTTCGCCAAAGACATGTCTATGTCTCTCCCCGGTCAAGAACGCATAGAAGCGCGGGTTAGTGTGTCTTTTAACATTGTTCAATAGCAGGAAATACGTTTGAAAGAACAACAGTATACTCAGCTGGTAGCCCAAGCGAAGAGCTTGGTTTCTGGCGAGCACGATCTTATCGCTAATATGGCCAATATCAGTGCGCTACTTTTCAACAACCTTGAAGAGGTTAATTGGGCAGGCTTTTATCTCTTTAAAGAAGAGCAGTTGGTACTCGGGCCATTTCAAGGACAGCCCGCCTGTATTCGCATTCCGTTAGGAAAGGGAGTTTGTGGCACAAGCGCAAGCACTCGAACCGTTCAGCGCATTGCGGATGTTCATCAGTTTGAAGGTCACATTGCATGCGATGCCGCGTCAAATTCTGAGATCGTGGTACCACTCGTGCTCAATGATGTACTTGTTGGTGTGCTTGATATTGATAGCCCTGTGTTTGAACGTTTTTCAGAAGAAGACGAAAAAGGGCTCGTTGAAATTGCTCAAATTCTTATGGATTCGCAGAAATAATTATGAAATCCAGTGTCGATATACACGTTGTTTTATCTACGTTCGAGGATATGGAAGACTTTCATGATGACCCAGGTGAGGCATCTGAGCGTTTAAATTTTATCCTGCACGCTATTTATGACAATGCGGAAGAAGATATTGAAACACAGCGTTTAGAACAAATTTTGCACTACGCATGGGAATCTTGGCAACAAGATAAGCATTTATTAGAAATAGATGACGACGAATTGCTTGATTGGGTTGACCACACGCTGGCAACTTGGGATGATGCAAGTAACGATGAAATCTCTTGAATAATTTAGAAAGTTAATGGAATCACCAGAGAAGTTTACCAACAGTAAGGAAGTAATAGCTTTCCTTGCAGAGACCTTTCCAAAATGTTTTAGCATTGAAGGCGAGGCCCGCCCACTTAAGATCGGTATTTTTCAAGATCTTGCCGCACGTTTAGAAGAAGAAGAACGCGTAAGCAAAACGCTTCTTCGTTCTACACTTCGTCATTACACTAATAGTTGGCGCTATCTTCATAGCATCAAAGAAGGTGTGAATCGCGTAGACCTAGACGGTGTAGAAGGTGATGCAATTGAAAAAGAGCATGCTGATCACGCGCATCAACAGTTAGAAGAAAGCAAAGCAAAGGCGGCTGAAAAGCGCAAAGCTAAGCTAGCTCAACAGCCAAAGCGCAAAGATAAACGTCAATTTAATCGCCCGAAAGGTGAAAAATCTGCAAATTCGGACCAAGCTGATACTAAGCGCGGAACTAAACCGAAAAATAGCAGACCAAACACTACACCACCTGCGAAATTGACAGAAAGCGATTTACAGCAAGGGACACAAGTTACTGTTAAGCTAGGTAAAGCACCGATGCCGGCAGTCATTACCGAAGTTGCTAAAGATGGCGTTCACGTACAATTAGACTCAGGTATGGTAGTTAAAGTAAACGCAGACGCTTTACGTTTGGCACGCTCCAAGAGGTCGTAAAATATGAGAGACATCCTTCGAATTTCCATTGCCAGTGCTTTTCTTACCGTTGGGGTAGGAGCAGGCGCAGTTACGTCAACACCAGATGTAGACGAGCTTCCTATCTTACAGCAGGAATCTCAACACAGTGTTGCGGCTAAGCGAGTAAGCGCGCTTTTTACTCGGGCGCACTACAAGGAAATATCGTTGGATGATGCGCTCTCTGCTAGAGTTTACCAACGCTTCGTCGACTCATTAGATCACAATAAACAAGTTTTGTTGTTGTCTGATGTTGTCAGTTTTGAGAAATACCGCACGTTGTTCGATGATGCGCTAAGTAAGGGTAACCTTTCCGTTGCCTATGATATGTATAACGTCAGTGCGAAACGTCGCATTGAGCGTTACGAATATGCATTATCACTGTTAGAAAAGGGACCATTCGACTTTGAGAAAGAAGGCGATAAATTCTTTTATGACAGAGAGGACGCAGAGTGGCCTGCAAGTGAGGCTGAGCTTGATGAAATTTGGCGTCAACGCGTTAAATACGATGCGTTGAACCTTATCCTTGCTGACAAAACTTGGGAAGAGGCTAAAGAGCTTCTTACCAAGCGCTACACGCGAGCCATTAAGCGCACCAAGCAGGCGAAAAGCGAAGACGTCTTCCAGACTGCTATGAATGCATTTGCTCGTACCATAGAGGCCCATACCAGTTATTTATCGCCTCGCAATGCGGAACGCTTTCAAATGGATATGAATTTGTCGTTTGAGGGCATTGGTGCTGTGTTGCAAAGCGAAGATGATTACACGGTAATTAAAAGTGTTGTACCCGGCGGCCCAGCCGATGAGTCAGGTGCGATTAAGCCAGAAGATAAAATTGTTGGTGTAGCTCAAGACGATGAAGAGTTTGTCGATGTAATAGGTTGGCGCTTGGACGAAGTTGTAGAGCTTATTAAAGGGCCTAAGGGAAGTACCGTTCGTTTGCAGGTTGAAAAAGGCGCTAGTGACGCTAAGACAACCTCAGTCGTCAGCCTAACCCGCGATAAAATCAAATTAGAAGACAGAGCAGCCAAATCTGAAGTGTATGTGCCCGAGACGGGCCCACACGCTGGAGAGCCGCTAGGTGTTATTACCATTCCAAGTTTTTACAACAACCTTAGTATGGATGTTGCTAAAGAAATAGAAAGCTTGAAAGCACAAAACGTTAAAGGCGTTATCGTAGACTTGCGCGGTAATGGCGGTGGCTCTCTGACCGAAGCAACATTACTTACAGGCTTATTTATTGAAAAAGGCCCGGTGGTTCAAATTCGATACGGCCAAAGCAAAGTTAGCGTTAACCGTGATACTGACGGCGAAGTGGCTTATGATGGCCCGCTAACCGTATTGGTTGATAGATATAGCGCATCTGCATCAGAAATTTTTGCGGCAGCGATGCAGGATTACAACCGTGCACTTATCGTAGGTGAACAAACCTTCGGGAAAGGGACAGTACAGCAACATCGCGGTTTAGGTAAAATTTACGACCTGTATGATAATCCTTTAGGCAGTGTTCAATTTACTATCGCTAAGTTCTATCGTATTGATGGAGGAAGTACTCAGCACAAGGGTGTTATTCCTGACATTCTTTATCCATCTGCGGTAGACCCGGCAGAATGGGGCGAATCTCAAGCCGAAAATGCTTTACCTTGGGATAGTATCAATCGTGCGAACTACACAACGTTTGCTGATGGTACTGCTGCATTAGACGTGCTAACAGCTAAACACAACAAACGTATTCTACAAAATCCCGAGTTTTCATACATTTATGACGACATTAAAGAATACAAAGAAAATAAAGACAAAAATTTCATTTCATTAGTTAAGTCTGTACGTGAAGCAGAGAAGAAAGAAGCGGAAGAGAAGTCGCTTGCTCGTGCTAACGAACGTTTACAGCGAATGGGAATGGAAACGGTCACAACATTGGACGACCTACCTGATGATATGGAAGAATTAGATCCATTCTTGGATGAGGCAGCCAACATTACATTCGATATGATCGAAACAGGCCGTTACGCTATCACAAGAAATTAAGTGATTAGAGAAAAGGGCTGGTCTGTGGCCAGCCCTTTTTTTGTGTCTATAACTTATTAAAACAATAATAAAGGGAAACAACATGGCTATCAGAGGCGAATTTTCCTCTCGAATAGGGTTCGTGCTAGCAGCGGCAGGCTCAGCAGTCGGACTGGGTAATATTTGGGGGTTTCCCACAAAAGTAGCAAGTAATGGTGGCGCGGCGTTTGTTCTAGTGTACCTGCTTCTCGCTTTTGTACTTGCTTACCCCGTGCTCATGGCTGAACTCATCATAGGACGCAGTTCGCGTTCAAATATGGTTGATGCATTAGGCAAAATTTCAGGTAACTTTATTGGAAGGCTAACGGGTATTTGGGGCTGCGTTACCGTGTCACTTATTCTGGCATTCTATGCGATTGTTGGCGGATGGATGCTAGTTTATTTCGCCGATGCCGCCGTTAATATGGTGGGTTTAACGAGCGCAAGCGACTGGTTACTTACCTCTTCAGTTACGCGTAACATAATATTCTGCTTTTTATTCATGGGGTTAACCGCATTTATCGTGGTTGGCGGCGTTAAGTCTGGCATTGAAAAGTGGTCAGTGCGACTGATGCCTACTTTGGTCATATTGATTCTTGCTTTGATTGTTTATGTCAGCTTGCAGCCTGGTGCTGTCGAAGGTTGGTCTGCTTATTTGGTGCCTGACTTCTCCCGTGTTCTAGACCCAGACTTATTAATTAATGCTATGGGACAAGCATTTTTCTCAATGTCGCTAGGTGTGGGTACCATGTTGGTCTATGGTTCATACTTGAGTAAAAATGAAAACCTACCTAGCATTGGCGCATCGGTAGCGCTTGTCGATATCGGTGTTGCGGTGATAGCAGGTATGCTTATCATCCCCGCTATGTATGTTGCACTAAACAATGGTGTTGAAATCTTCACACCAGAAGGCGCGTTAATCCAAGGCGACACGCTGATTTTTAAAGTACTACCAGCACTCTTTGATACCATTGGGACAGTAGGGCTTTTCGTTGCCTTCACGTTTTTCGCTTTAATGGCTATCGCGGCGGTAACGTCTTCAATTTCAATGTTAGAAGTGCCGGTAGCTTTCATGGTAGAAAGTAAAGGTCTTCAACGGAAAAAAGCGGTGCTGTTAATGGCGACAGTTATCTTTGCCCTGAGCTGCATCATTATTTTGAATTTTGACGCCTTGTTCGGGTTCGTCATCGCATTAACCACTGAATACAGTCAGCCGCTCCTTGGATTAGCGCTTTGCATTTTCGCCGGTTGGGTGTGGCGCAGAGATGCAATACTCGATGAACTTAAGCAGGGTGATGAGTTCGCAGAGCACAGCATCTTTTGGAAAATCTGGCCTTGGTACGTACGCTTCGTGTGCCCAGTGATCATCGCACTGATGTTTTACCGCTCAGTTTTCTAAACAGTCAATAAAAAGCGGACAGCACGCTTAACGCGTTACAAATACAATAATAAGGTTTTAAAAAACGACAATGACGAATAAAGAAATAAAAACGCCGTCACTTCTCGATGCAATGCTTCCTATTCTTGCGTTAGTGGTAATGATGGGCAGTGCGGTTTATCTGTTTGCGGATAATTCTTCATACGGCCCCAACCAGATTGCGTTACTTTTAGCCATGGGCTTAGCTGCCATCATTGGAATGAAAAATGGCTACAGTTGGAAAACCATAGAGAAGGGAATTGTTGACGGCATTTCTATGTCTCTTGGCGCCTGCTTAATACTGTTAGCGGTTGGCTCACTTATAGGTACGTGGATGCTGGCCGGAACCGTACCTACGCTTATCTATTTCGGTCTAGAACTACTTAATCCTTCATTTTTTTATGCTGCTGCGTGCCTTATTTGTGCAGTTATTGCTATGAGTATAGGCAGTTCCTGGACAACTGCAGCAACAGTAGGTGTGGCGTTAATGGGCGTTTCTGCTGGAATGGAAATGTCGTCTGCTATTACAGCAGGGGCAGTGGTTTCTGGCGCGTACTTTGGTGATAAAATTTCGCCACTGTCTGAAACAACAAATTTAGCGCCAGCCGTTGCGGGAACTGATTTATTCGAGCATATCCGTTATATGCTTTGGACCACTATTCCAAGCTTTGTCATTGCACTTGTTCTCTTCACCGTTCTGGGTTTTAGTGAAGTGGGTGAGGCTAAGGCCGAGCGTATAGAACAGATGCAACTTTTGTTAAACGAATCATTCGACTTGGGGTGGCATTTACTTGTCCCTCTTATCGTTTTACTTACCCTTGCAGTTAAGAAGATGCCGGCGTTTCCCGCTGTTTTCATTGGTGCATTGTTAGGAGGCGTCTGGGCAGTCGTGTTTCAGTGGGACGTGGTGACATCTATGGCGAGCAGCGACGACACTGCAAATGTTGGCGCCCTTAAAGTGGTTTGGACTGCACTATTTGATGGCGTGAGCTTTTCAACGCCAGATGAGAACCTCAATAGCTTATTGTCGCGTGGCGGCATGTCTTCTATGCTCAATACTATTTGGCTCATTATTTGTGCGATGTCTTTTGGTGCAGTATTGGAGCGTGTTGGCCTGTTGAAACGTGCAGTATCAGCTATACTCATTGGCGCAAAGTCAGCTGGCGATATGGTGAGTCGTACCATCCTTACCTGTTTTGCGACCAACTTGGTAACGGCAGATCAGTATATTTCAATTGTCATGCCAGGGCGCATGTACAAAGAAGAGTTCAAAAAACGTGGCCTTGACCAGTTAAACTTGTCTCGTAGCCTTGAAGATGGCGGTACGTTGACGTCTCCGCTTATTCCATGGAACACCTGTGGTGCTTACATGCACAGCGTGTTATTGGTAAATCCATTCGATTATATTTTCTATGCGTTTTTCAATGTAATTAACCCGATCCTTGCTGTTGTTTATGCGTACTTAGGTATTAAGATTTTACGTATTACACCACCTACGCTTGAAGTAAACAGCAAAGAAACTGTTTGATAAAACGCTCCATTACATCCACGTAGGCTTTCTTTTAGGAGGATCTATGTCAGTTCAAGCTAAACGTCGGGCGGATTATCAGCCGCCCGCTTTTTTGATAGCGACAGTTGACCTACATATAACGCTACACCCCACGCAAACAAAGGTTATCAGCACATTATCGGTTAGCCGTAGTGGGGTTCACGATAAGCCTTTAGTACTCGATGGCGATAATCTAGCGCTAGACTCTATTGCCATCAACGGTAAGCCACTCTCTAGCGACGACTACACAGTAACCGATAGTGTATTAACCATTAATACACACCTCAACGAGTTCGTTTTAAACATCACTAACACCATTGCTCCTGAACAAAACAAAGCGCTTGAAGGTTTGTACTTGTCAGGTGGAGCCTATTGCACCCAGTGCGAAGCAGAAGGTTTTCGCCGAATTACCTATTTTATGGACCGTCCTGACGTATTGTCTGTCTATACGGTCACCGTGGTTGCCGATAAATCAATTCCTATGCTGCTTGCTAACGGAAACCCGGTCGATAAAGGTGATATCGACACAAATACCCATTTTGTCAAATGGCACGACCCTCACCCAAAACCTTGCTACCTTTTTGCCCTCGTTGCGGGTGACTTCGATTTACTCACAGATAGCTATACCACAACAAGTGGGAAACAGGTTGCCCTTGAACTCTATGTGGATAAAGGGAAGAAATCGCAGGGTGTTTTCGCATTGGAATCGCTTAAGCGTGCCATGAAATGGGACGAAGATGTATTCGGTCTAGAATATGACTTAGACATTTACATGATTGTTGCCGTCGACTTCTTTAATATGGGGGCCATGGAGAATAAGGGCCTAAACGTATTTAACAGTAAGTTTGTATTGGCCGACCAGAAAAGCGCTACCGACGATGACTTCTTTAATGTGGAATCAGTTATCGCTCACGAGTACTTTCACAATTGGACGGGTAACCGGGTTACCTGTCGGGATTGGTTTCAGCTAAGTCTAAAAGAAGGCTTAACGGTATTTAGGGACCAACAGTTTAGTGCTGATATGACGTCGGCGTTAAGCAATCGCATAAAGCATGTCCGTGTCATGCGTGAGCATCAATTTGCCGAAGATGCCAGTGCAATGAGCCACCCAATTCGGCCAGATGAAGTGATAGAAATGAATAATTTCTACACAGTGACCGTATATGACAAGGGGGCAGAGGTGATCCGCATGTTCCATACATTGCTCGGCCCTGAAGGCTTTAGGCGCGGTATGGATGAATACTTTAGAAGACATGACGGTCAGGCGGTAACGTGTGATGACTTCATCGCTGCGATGCAATCCGCCACAGATTTAGATTTGACCCAGTTTACACGTTGGTACAGTCAATCAGGCACTCCCGTAATATCGGTTCAGCATAGTGCTGAAGCCGAGCATAACGGCAATGTTAAGCATAGCTTCACGTTGTCACAGCATACGCCTGCAACATCCGATCAAAGAGAAAAGCGTCCACTGTATATCCCAATAAACATTGAAATTATGGATAACCAAGGGAATAGTTATACGGATAACGAATCGCTTATTCAAAATGGCATGATTATTTTAAAAGACGCCAGTGCGCATTTTACAGTAGATGCCAAAACAACTGATTTAACACCTGTAGTGTTAGGCAATTTCTCTGCGCCAGCGAAAGTTGAAAATCCGTTAGATTTAAATTCACTACTTACCATTTTTAAACATGCGAGAGACCCGTTTAATCGTTGGGATGCGATGCAAACGTTGTATGACCGCTGTATAAAACAGTTGGAGGAATCGCCAGGTTCCGCGATAAGCAACGATATTTGGAACGGTATCAGGCAAGCCATTGCTCTAGAGCAAACTAATCTTGAATTATTAGGTGAATGTTTAGTTATCCCTTCTTTTGAAACTTTGTGTCAAAGCCGAAGTAATATCAGCGTTTCTGCGCTCTCTAAGGCAAGAAATGCGTTTTGCGATCAATTTGCTCAAGCGTTAGAAAGCGAACTTTTGCAGGTGTTTAACAACATTGAAAGAAGCGCGTACCGCTACACACAAGAAGCAATTAATCAAAGGCGATGTAAGAATGTTGTCCTTGCTCATTTAGCAAGGTTACCTCAACACGAAGGTACGGTCATTGCGCAGTTTGATAATGCGGACAATATGACAGACACACTAGGGGCGCTCAGAAGTGCTCAGCATTGCAGTTCAGCGGTGTTTGATAGTTTGATGGCGAAATTTGAAGAAACGTGGAACCACGACCCACTCGTGCTGGATAAATGGTTCGCCCTCCATGCAACGCAAAATCGCGACGACATTTTTGCCACTATCACAATGCTGTGTGAACATCCTCAGTTCGCAATGAGTAACCCAAATCGTGTTCGCTCAGTCATTGGCAGTTTTGCTTTTTACAACAGTGAAAGATTTCACGCGACAGATGGCAGCGGCTATAAATTTGTAACTGACTACCTCCTTAAGCTCGATGCGGTTAACCCTCAGGTTGCAGCCCGAATCGTTACGCCTTTAACCCAATGGCAAGGTTTTGCGAGCGAGCACCAGGTGCACATGAAGCAACAGCTAGGCCGGTTACTCAATCATAAGGGGTTAAGTAAAGATTTGTTCGAGAAAGTAAGTAAAAGTCTTGCTTATGACAAGCATTAGCCCAACAGACTCGGTTTTTTACTTCTCAATTAACGCACCTTACACACAATGTGAGGTGCTATATGTTCCCTCGATGCAGGATGTCGTGATGGTCAGTGAGTCAGGTCTGAGTGTTCAAGTTCCGACCAGCCGGCTCCGGCAATTTGTTACATCTAGCGGTATTAAAGGGCGTTTTCGAATGGTAGTAGATGCCAGTAAGAAAATTAAATCTTTTGAAAGGCTCGCATAGGGCCTTTTTGTTTGTTGATACCAGTAACGCAAGTCTTAACGGGTTGCTATACTTCTGTATTGAAAAACGGTGGTCGGAAATCGATCCATTCCATCAAACACTTAGCAATAGGTAGCGACGTAATTTTACGATAATTTTGTTCAATTATTCTGCAAGTTTATAAATGCCTTTTATACTCACAATAAACCAATAACTATTTGATACGATTAATGTTGTAAATTTTGTTAACTGGTAGGATTAGTTCTTGCGGTTATGGCAAAATGATGTAATGATTTTGTTAATCGTTATGGTTGGTCATGATGTCACGTATTAAGTCACATCGACTTGGGAGTATAAAAATATGAAAAACGGGCCTAGCGCTTTTAAGATATCACCAGTAGCAGCGGGAGTTCTCTCACTGCTGGGTGCTGCTGCAGTTCCAGTTCACGCCGCAAACTGGCAGGTAGGTGATGTAAGTATTACCCTCGATTCTACCTTTACACTTGCTACAAGTATTCGTACAGAGTCGCGAGATTACAGTCTAATCGGTAACAGTAATCAGCCTCAGTTTGACTGGAGTGGCTATCACGCTGCTTTTAATCCTTTATACCCGAGTGGCGATGTGTGGGGTTTGGCAGACGGTGGTTATTCAACGAATGGTGACTTGGGTAATCTTGCTCACGATCCAGGTGACGCTTTCGCAACACAAGTTTCTGGAACGCATGAACTAGATATTAATTTCGGCGACTACGGTTTCTTCGCTCGTGGTTTCTGGTTCTATGATTTTGAGCAAATGGACGGAGACCGTCCTTACTCCAACCCAATCACGGGTAACCAATATGACCTGTGTCAAGATCCTGAAGCCGAAGATCTCCTTTGTAATGACGTTCGTTTATACGATGCATTTTTCTACGGAGATTGGTGGATTGGAAACAAACCTCTAACGCTTCGCGTTGGTCGTCAGGTGATCAGCTGGGGTGAAAGTACATTTATCCAACACGGTATCAATACAACTAACCCTGTTGACGTAACGCGAGCTCGCGCACCGGGTGCAGAATTGCGCGAAGTATTTTTGCCTGTGGGAATGGTGTATGCGTCGTTAGGCCTAACAGACACAGTAAGTGTTTCCGGCTATTATCAATATGAATGGCAGGAGAGTTGGCTTCCTGTTGCAGGTAGTTACTTTGCGACCAATGACTTCGCAGGAGAGGGCGGTCAACGCAATAACATCCAGTTAGGCTTCAGTGGTAACCCTGATATTGATTTAGAGCACCTGTTGTCTGCTTTAAATGGCTTAGGCGATGCGCTTCGTTCAGGTGCTGACGCGTCCGCTCTTTCTCAGGCATACTTGGCATATCCTACAAAAGTGGCTGTGAGAGGCTTCAGCGATGAAGTGCGCAACGATGCAGACGACCAAGGTCAATATGGACTTCGTTTGACGTGGTTTGCCGAAAACTTAAACGAAACTGAATTTAGTTTTTATCACATCAATTATCATAGCCAGCGCCCGCTTATCTCAGGTGTTACGTCTGACTTCACGCAAGCGGGTATAGGTGCGGACCTCGCGTTTATCGCATCAAACGAGGTAACGCGAGATAACATTACCGATCTGCGTGCATTCACAAAATCTGAGTTTTTCTTCCCTGAAGATATCAAGCTTTACGGTATGAGCTTCAACACCAACATCGGCACAACAGCGCTTGCTGGTGAGTTCGCTTATCGCGTAGATGAGCCACTTCAAATTGACGATGTTGAATTGCTTTACATGGGTATGCCAGAGCAGCTTGCTAATGCAGGTTTACGTCCAGACCTCGAAGGTATTTCACAGCTAAACAACATCGGTCGCGCTGTAGGCCCGGGTGAGACTGCAGAAGGTTTCCTTTTCTCTGACACGTGGCAGATGCAGTTTACTGCTTCACATGTATTCGGGCCAAAATTTGGCGCTGATAACTTTGTCCTCTTAGGGGAAGTAGGGTACGTAAATATCGTAGATATGCCAGACCCTGACGTCATTCGTCTAAACGCACCGGGTACTTCACGTACACCGTCGCTAGAGCCTATCAATGGCAATGCGCGTCAAGGTTTACATCAGGCTTTGTCTGATGGTCCAGAGACAAACCCATTTGCTACTGATGACGCATGGGGTTATCGTTTACTTGCTGTTGCTGATTACAACTCAATATTTGCAGGTATGAATCTTCGTGTTCGCGGTACGTTCTCACATGATGTTGACGGTACAACGCCGGATCCATTATTCCTTTTCACAGAAGATGTTAAGTCAGCCGCACTTTCATTTACACTCGATTATTTGAGTAAATGGGAAGCTACGGCATCGTACAGTGCGTTCTGGGGTGGTATCGGAACTACCAACGCATTGGCAGACCGAGACTTCATTTCATTTAACATCCGATATGCAATCTAGAGAGTGGTACAGATATGATTAAAAAAGTAGGAATTATTGCTGCAGCATTGTCACTAGCCTTATCTGGTGCAAGCGCTATAGCCAAAGTGTCTGATGCAGACGCAAACAAATTGGGTAACGAACTCACTCCACTAGGTGCGGTAAAGGCAGGCAATGCGGACGGAAGTATCCCAGCGTGGACGGGTGGCATAACGTCAGCACCGGCCGGTTACACCATTGGTGACCATCACCAAGACCCTTTTCCAGAAGATAAAGTGCTCTTTGAAATAACAGCACAAAACTACAAAGAGTATGCGGAATTTTTATCAGAAGGTCAGAAAAAGCTTTTTGAAGCTTACCCTGATACATTCCGCATGCCGGTTTATCCAACACGTCGTTCTGCGTCAAACCCGCAGGCTATTTATGACGCAACAAAGGTAAACGCAACAAGAGCCGAGCTTTTAGATGACGGTAATGGTATTAAAGGCGCTGTAATCGGCATCCCATTCCCGATTCCACAAAATGGTCTTGAAGCAATTTGGAATCACATTCTTCGTTATCGAGGCGAAGCGGTTCAGCGTAATGGCGGTCAAGCCGCGGTAACGACTAGCGGTGATTACAACGTTATCGGTTTCGATGAGCAGTTACTCATTAAATATGCAGAAGAAAACGCAACGCCAGAGAAGCTAACAGAAGATAATATTCTGTTTATGTTCAAGCAAAAAGTGACCCAGCCAGCACGTCTTGCGGGAACTGCATTGCTTGTACACGAAACGGTTGACCAGGTTAAAGAGCCACGAAAAGCATGGACTTATAACACTGGGCAGCGCCGCGTTCGTCTTGCTCCTAATATTGCGTACGACACGCCGGGAACAGCAGCAGATGGCCTAAGAACTACCGATGATTTCGATATGTTTAACGGTTCACCAAACCGCTATGATTGGAAACTTGTCGGTAAGCAAGAAATGTTTGTGGCTTATAATAACTATGCGCTACATTCAGATAATGCGTCTTATGCAGATATCTTGAAACCAAATCATGTTAACCCAGACCTAACTCGTTGGGAAAAACACCGAGTTTGGGTAGTTGAAGCCACACTTAAAGAGGGTTTCCGTCATATTTATCAAAAACGCGTATTCTTCATAGACGAAGACAGCTGGCAAATTCAAGTCGCTGATATGTATGATAATCGTGGCGAACTTTACCGTGTTGGTGTAGCTTATGGTGTGAACTACTACGAAGTGCCAACACAGTGGTCAACACTTGATGCGTACTACGATTTAAACTCTCGTCGTTACTTGGCTATTGGTCTTGATAACGAAGAGGAAATGTACGACTTCTCAGTACGACCTAAAGACGTGGAATTCACGCCTCAGGCGTTACGACGAGAAGGTATGCGCTAATCGCCTTACACAACAAACGGTTGGCAATTGCCAACCGTTTTTGTATGCAGACAATTATAAATAGGGGGAATGGTTAATTATGAAAAAAACCATTGCAGCGTGCATTGCCGCCACATTCGCAGTTAATTACTCTACAGCTGCACTTGCCGAAGAAGCATTCATGGCACCATTGGTTGAGCAATCGGTTCTTTTGGACATAGACGCTGATTCATTTGTCGTTATTGTCGGTGAACGCGGTCATGTATTAGTGTCAGAAGATGGCAAGGCATTTGAGCAGAAAGCCGTGCCAACTCAATCAACGCTTACAGCAACAACGGTTGTGGGCGAACACATCTGGGCAGTGGGTCACGACGCTGTCATTCTTCATTCTTCAGATAGAGGCGTAACTTGGGAGGTCCAAAATTATCAACCGGATCTTCAACGCCCATTTTTAGATGTTCTTTTCTTTAACGAACAGCAGGGTATCGCAACAGGTGCCTATGGCCTGTTTTACCGTACATTAGACGGTGGGAAGACGTGGGCTGCAGAACGACATGCCAGTCTTCTAGACCCAATGGACCAAGAGTACCTTGAAGATATCCGTAAGGAAAACGAGGAGTTTTATCAGCAAGAGCTGGAATCTATCTTACCTCATCTGAATAGAATCACACTTGACGGCGATACACTTTATTTAGCGGGTGAAGCCGGCTTGTTAGCAAAAAGTACTAACATGGGTGAGTCTTGGGAACGCTATTATGTAGACTACACCGGCTCATTTTTCGACATTAAACCCTTAGATGACAACACGGTGTTAGCGGTAGGGCTTCGCGGAAATATTTTTGTCAACAGGAACCAAGGAGAATGGGAGTACGTGCAAACTTGTTCAACCAGTACGCTCAATTCTATCCTTGTTGGCTCTGAATCGAAGGTTTACGCGTTAGGTAACAACGGTATGATGGTGAGCGCACAGCGCCCACTTCCCACCAGTATGCGAGACCCATACGCCTCTTCTTCAGATTGCGAAGTTGACGAAGGCATTGTCGTATCACAGATAAAAGATAAAGCCGCGCTTCTAAATGCTACGCAGTTTAACGGTGTAAGCATCGCTGTTACCGCAAACGGCATTAAAACGTTGAATTTAAAATAGGGCAGTATAAAAACAATGACCCATTTTCTTGAAAAATTAGTGTTTGGGAACCGTAAAATTGTGGTGGCGCTTTTCGCCATTGCAACGATCTTTCTAGGTTACCAAGCCTCTCACATGCGCTTAGATGCAGGTTTTGAAAAAAACATTCCGCTAAACCATGAATACATGAAAACCTACATTGAGCATCGCCAGGATTTTGGTGGCGCCAATAATATTTTGGTTTCAGTATGTGACAAGAACGATAATATTTATAATCAAAATTTCTTTGATACTTTAAAGAATGTTCATGACCAACTTTTCTTCATAAATGGTGTGAACCGTTCACTTGTCATATCCCTTTTCTCGCCGTCGACCCGTTTTACCGAAATCGTAGAGGGTGGCTTTGCTGGCGGTCCTGTAATACCTGCTGATTTTAATTCAGCCAGCCCAGAAGCGTTAGAACTGGTTGCTGCAAACGTGGAAAAAGCCAATATTGTTGGAAGACAAGTATCCAGTGATTACAGCTGTGCGATGGTCACTGCACAATTGCTTGATATTGACCCGCAAACCGGCGAACCACTCAACACCCTGGCTTTGGCTGCAGAGCTTGAAGAACAGCTGCGCGGTCAGTATGAGAACGAGAACACGTCTATTCATATTATTGGCTTCGCAAAGATGATTGGTGATGTGGCCGACGGTGCGAAAGACGTATTACTGTTTTTTGCCATAGCAATCGCAATTACGGCAGTAATGGTGTACTTCTTCTCGCGCAGTATCATGCTTACCCTATTGCCGCTCGTATGTTCAATTATTGCGGTTATTTGGCAGCTGGGGCTCTTGACCTCTATTGGTTTTGGTATGGACCCCATGTCAATTCTGGTTCCATTCCTGGTATTTGCTATTGGTGTAAGCCATGGTGTGCAGATGATCAACGCAGTTGAAAAGCAAGCTGTGACAGGTATTGGTGCGAAACGTGCGTCGATGGCAGCATTCAGAAGCTTACTCGTGCCCGGCGGTATCGCATTGCTTTCGGATACTGTGGGATTCATGACACTACTTGTTATCGATATCGGTATCATCCGTGAACTGGCGATCACTGCGAGTATGGGTGTTGCGGTTATTATTCTTACCAACCTATTGCTGCTTCCTGTCCTGATGAGTTTCTTGAAACTCGATCAGAAATACGTGGAAAAATTTGCAGGTAAGGAAAGCGAAAATTCCAAATTTTGGGAAATCATTGCGGCATGCTCGCGTAAAAAGCCTGCGGCTGTCATTCTACTCGTTACGGCTATCTTGTTTGTGTTGGGTCATTTCCAAGCACAAAACATGAAAATCGGTGACCTGCATGCTGGCGCGCCTGCGCTTCATGAAACGTCTCGCTATAACCAAGATACGTTTTTGATCACTGATAAGTACGAGGTAACAGTAGACTATATTTCGATTCTGGTAGAAACCACGCCTGAAGCTTGTACGTCACACAGTGTCATGAAAGCCATGGACGATTTCCAGTGGAAAATGGAGAACGTGGAGGGCGTACAGTCTGCCGTATCGTTAGCCTCTGTCGCAAAAATTGTTAACGCGGGCTATAACGAAGGTAACGTAAAGTGGCAGGTGCTTCCGCGTAATCAACAAACGCTAGTACAGGCTATTTCACGCGTACCTACCTCATCTGGTCTACTTAACGGCGATTGCTCTGTTATGCCAATTATCCTGTTTATGGAAGACCACAAAGCGGAAACAATTTCTCGCGTGGTTGATGCGGTTAAGGCATATCGCGATGAATATCAAACCGACGATATGAAGTTCAGCCTGGCTTCAGGGCCCGTTGGCGTAATGGCCGCGACTAATGAAGCGGTAAGTGCTGCGCAAGATCCAATGATGCTTTATGTCTTTGGCGCTGTGATTGCGTTATGTCTTATTAGTTTCCGTTCCCTGCGCGCAACTCTGGTAGTGGTGATACCGCTTTACGTGGTGTCTGTGCTGGCGCAAGCGCTTATGACATACCTTCAAATTGGCCTCACCGTTTCTACCTTGCCAGTTATCGCACTCGGCGTGGGTATTGGTGTGGACTATGGTATTTATATCCTCTCTACTAAGAGCTTAATGTTGAAGAAAGGCGCAACCGTTCAGGAAGCCTATTTCGCTGCCTTGAAAGAGCGAGGAAGTGCGGTTCTGTTTACGGGTATCACGCTAGCAATTGGCGTGAGCACATGGGTGTTTTCTTCGCTTAAATTCCAAATGGACATGGGTATATTGCTTACTTTCATGTTCGTCGTGAACATGCTTGGCGCAATAATCGTACTACCGGCGCTAGCGAGATTCTTGTGGTGGAACAGAAACGACCCTAATGCATAAAATATTTTTGCATAGCTAAGCATAAAAAAGGGCCTTTTGGCCCTTTTTTTTGGGTGTTTTCTGCATAGTTATCTATGCTGTTAATATAAGGTTAAAAATGGGCTTTCATTAGCGTCATTTATTAGAGAAAATAGTTAGGTACTCGGCACTTATACCAAATCAGATTGGTATTATGACATTCAAAAAGGTTAACAAATGACAGTCACCTCACAGCGACACTCAGTACTGCTAGATAACGTATTTGCACTTATTGATAAAAAGGTAGATACCAAGCAGAAGTCTCTTGTGCAGCAATTCGGACGTCTGTTGTATAAAAATATTTCAAGCGATGATTTAGAAAATCGCAACGACAGCGACCTTTATGGTGCAACACTCAGCTTGTGGAACGGTCTTGCAAAATTTGACAACAGCGCTCCATATATACGCGTATTCAACCCAGAAATAGCAAAGCATGGGTGGCATTCAAGCCACACTATCGTCGAGATAATAGTATCTGACATGCCGTTTTTAGTTGACTCTGTACGCATGTTGTTGAACAAGTTGAACATTACTGCACACTTATTTCTACACAGCCCCATTGGTATTAAGCGAGACGATACGAACAAAGTAGAGGCGTTTGTAGAGCCTGGCAAATCGATTGAAGGTGCCAAGAAAGAAACGGTAATTTTTATTGAGATTGATACCCAGACATCAAAAAAAGATATTGAAGCTCTAACAAAAGAACTTCATTCTGTGGTTGATGAAGTGTCGCTAGCGGTACAAGACTGGCAAGGTATGACTAATACCCTGAGAGACGTCATTGATAATTACGCGAAATTCAATTGGCCAGTATCAGCGGAAGCGAAAAATCAAACGAAAGCGTATCTGGAGTGGCTAAGCGACCACAACTTCACCATGATGGGCTATCGCTATTACGATGTAAAAGCGATTGAAGGCGATCATAGATGGATACCTAAAAATGAAACAAGTCTCGGGTTATTAAAAAATTCAATTAATGACCGTGAACGCCTATTGTCTCGTTTACCGGCATCTGCAAGAGCAGAGGCTTTGAGTAAGAATCCATTGATTTTAACGAAAACAAATTCTCGGGCTCGAGTCCATCGCCCGGCCTTTATGGATTATGTTGGCGTTAAGGTATTCAATAAAGACGGTCAGGTAGTGGGCGAACATCGCTTCCTGGGCTTGTACTCGGCATCGTTCTACAACAATAGCGTAACGCAACTCCCAATACTTCGAGAAAAGATAAAGCGCATTTGTGAACTCTCTGGCTTTGAGCCAGGCACTCATGCCTACAAAGCGTTTGCGAATATTATAGAAACGTACCCCCGTGACGAGTTACTTCAAACACCGGCTGAAGAGTTGGCGCAAATTGTCATGGGCATCTTTCAGATGCAAGAGAGAGGTATCTCTCGTTTGTTTATTCGTAAAGATATCTTCGGACGTTTTTTCTCATGCATGGTATTTGTACCAAGAGAGCGCTACAACACTCAGCTAAGAAAAGAGACCCAAGCGCTTCTGAAAGCATCGTTAGGAGCGACTGAAGAAGTGGAATTCACCACGTTTTTCTCAGAGTCTGTGTATGCCCGCACGCACTACATTGCACGAGTCAACGATAACAATGCGGAATTCGATGTGAAGGAAATAGAGCAAAATATAATTGAGTTGACCAAAACGTGGAATGATAGATTAGCTTCTGCAATTTCTGCAGCTCACGGAGAGGCATCTGGCAAAGCGCTTGAGCGTAAATATAATAATGCATTCTCTCGAAGCTATATGGAACACAATCTTCCATCAGCGGCGCTTGTCGATATTGGCAAACTCGAAATGCTAAACGATAGCCATACGCTTGATATGCTCTTTTACCGTCCACAAGAAGAGGACGCTGATAGCCAAGTCGTTAAGCTTAAGCTTTTTCATCGTGCAGAGCCTATTCACTTATCTGACGTTCTGCCTATGCTGGAGAATTTTGGGTTACGCGTAATTGATGAAAGTCCCTACAAAGTGACTTGTTCAGAGGGTGAGCGCAATTGGGTGATGGACTTCACCATGCTGCACAAAAGTGGTCAGCATTTTGATATGGAGAATGCGCAGCTGTTGTTCCAAGACGCGTTTGCGAAAGTATGGGCCAAGACGTTAGAAGACGATGCGTTTAACCGCTTAATTCTCGGCGCAAACATGACCGGGCGAAAGGTGACAATTTTGCGCGCCTACGCTAAATATATGCGTCAAACGGGCAGTTCCTTCAGCCGCGATTATATTGCTAATACATTGTCGAACTATCCCGACATAGCCCGTTTATTAGTTGATTTCTTTGACCTACGTTTTAATCCCAAAAAGAAACGCAACGTCAAGAAAGAAGAAGCGCTTTTAGAAGATATTAAAGTGCAGTTGGATAATGTGAGTAATTTGGATGATGACCGCATTATTCGTCGTTATCTAGATATGATGTCAGCTACGTTACGTACAAACTTTTATCAGCCAGATGAAGCCGGTAACGAAAAATCTTACGTATCGTTTAAAATGCTGCCAGAACTTATTCCAGAGATGCCGCTTCCGCTGCCTAAGTTCGAAATTTTCGTCTACAGTCCTCGTGTAGAAGGTGTGCATTTGCGAGGCGGTAAAGTTGCTCGTGGTGGGTTGCGTTGGTCAGACCGTCAGGAAGATTTTAGAACAGAAGTACTGGGGTTGGTTAAGGCGCAGCAAGTTAAGAATACCGTGATTGTTCCTGTGGGTGCAAAAGGCGGTTTCGTTTGTAAAAACTTGCCTGTAGGTGAAGGGCGCGCGGCTGTTCAAGCGGAAGGCCAAGCGTGTTATCGCATTTTTATTACCAGTTTACTTGATATTACCGACAATATTGTTAACGGCGAAATTGTTCCGCCAAGGGATGTGGTCCGCCTTGATGATGACGACCCGTATCTCGTTGTGGCTGCTGACAAAGGTACCGCAACTTTCTCTGATATTGCCAACGGCATTGCTGAGGAGTTTGGTTTCTGGCTTGGCGATGCGTTTGCTTCTGGCGGAAGTATCGGATACGACCATAAAAAAATGGGAATCACTGCACGGGGTGGGTGGGAATCGGTTAAACGCCATTTCCGTGAAATCGGTATTGATTGTCAAACTACGGACTTCACGTGCGTCGGTGTGGGTGATATGGCGGGTGACGTATTTGGCAACGGGATGCTGCTTTCAAAACATACGCGCCTTATTGCAGCATTTAACCATCTGCATATTTTCTTTGATCCAAGTCCAGATGCGGCAGCCAGTTATAAAGAGCGTCAGCGTCTGTTTGAAAACCCAAGCCTGAGTTGGGAAGATTATGACAGTAAGCTGATTTCGAAAGGAGGTGGCGTATTTAGCCGCGCATCCAAGTCGATTAAGCTTACGCCTGAAATGAAAAAGTGGTTAGGTACGCGTCAACTTACCATGACGCCTAACGAGCTTATTCATAATATCTTAAAGATGCCTGTGGACCTTCTGTGGAACGGCGGCATTGGTACGTATATTAAGAGCAAGAAAGAATCTCATTCTGATGTGGGCGACCGCGCTAACGATGACTTGCGTGTAAATGGGCGCGATGTCCAGGCGAAAATTGTGGGCGAGGGCGGTAACTTAGGCTTAACGCAATTAGGACGTATAGAATATGCGTCTAACGGCGGCCGCGTTAACACTGACTTTATCGATAATGTAGGCGGTGTTGACTGTTCAGATAATGAAGTGAATATCAAAATCTTGCTTAATAGCCTCGTGAACGACGGTGAATTAACCCTCAAACAGCGCAATAAACTTCTTTACGATATGACGGATGACGTGAGTCGTATTGTGATAGAGGATTGTTATCGTCAAACTCAATCCATTTCCATCACTGAGCTTGCAGGGGTTAAACAGCTTAAAGAGCAACTACGCTTTATTCACGGTCTAGAGCGTGAGGGGCAGCTAAATCGTGAGTTGGAATTCATCCCAACTGATGATGAGATTTCAGACCGCGTAGCAACTGATCAAGGGTTAACACGCCCTGAATTGAGCGTGCTGATAGCCTACGGTAAAATGGTGCTAAAAGACGCGCTTAACATTCCTGAAATCACTGATAACCCTTATCACGGTAAGCTATTGGTTGAAGCGTTCCCATCAATTCTTCGCGAAAAGTTTGCTACGCATATGCAGCAGCATCCCCTGCGAAGTGAAATTATAGCCACTAAGTTAACAAACAATATGGTTAACGATATGGGCCTTAATTTTGTTTTCAGGATGCAAGAAGAAACCGGCGCAAGTGTGAGCGAGATTGCAGATGCTTATGCTATTGTCCACGGCATATTCAACATGAAAACCCTCTGGGCACGTATTGAAGAACTCGATAACGTTATTCCTGCTCAACTACAGTTGAAGATGCTGGATGAAGCGCGCAGAATTATGCGCCGTGCCGCACGCTGGTATATACGCCATGGCAACAAAGCGCAAACTATTGAAGAGGCTATTGCAAGCTACCGCGGTACTTTTGATACTTTGTCGAAAAACTTACAGCAATATCTTGTTAAAAGCGAATATGCGCAGCTTGAAGCCTCGACGCAAAAATATATCGACAAGGGTGTGCCGGAGGATATCGCTTATCAAGTGGCTAGTTTCTCAAACATGTTCTCAAGCTTCGATCTTGCGCAAATAGTGGAAGCTGACAAGCGTGATACCGACGTGGTCGCAAAGCTATACTATCAGTTAGGTTACCGTTTAGAGCTTCATTGGTTCCTGGACCAAATAAACAATCAGGCGGTGAGCAACCACTGGCAGGCACTTGCACGTGCATCTTACCGAGAAGAGCTTGACTGGCAGCAGCGTTCCATTGCCGCTAATTTGCTGGCTTCACGGAAAGACTTAAGCGATGCTGACCAAATTCTAGACGAGTGGATTGAAAGCAATCAAGTTCTGCTTAAACGCTGGTATCACATGATGTCTGAGTTTAAGACCAGTACAACACACGAATTTGCGAAATTTTCTGTCGCTTTACGTGAATTGATGCTTTTAAGCGTGAAGTCTAACCATTAGAATACCCGTACCTTAATGATGTAAGCCCTGTTAATCAGGGCTTTTTATTGGCTGGATGTTCAATGCTGCCAACTCTCGCAGCTGTGTTTATATAAAAGTACTGAATTTCGGTGCCGCAAACACAAACAATAATCCTAGCCCTTAATGAGCGAGTGTTAACACAAACATGCAATCTTTAGTGCAAAAACTCTTACTTCAGTGCGAACCTGAAAAAAGTCACGATTTCACCATTAACTGGTTAAACAAGACACAACACACACCGCTGAAATGGATGTACAGCACACCCACAATCAAAAAGCCCGTCACCATTGCTGGAATGACATTTGATAACCCCGTAGGACTCGCCGCTGGACTGGATAAAAACGGCGATTGCATTGATGCCTTTGCTAGTATGGGGTTCGGTTTTGTTGAAATTGGTACCGTTACTCCGCGCCCACAACCAGGCAATCCGAAACCTCGCTTATTCAGGATCCCTGAAAAACATGCCATTATTAACCGCATGGGTTTTAACAACAAAGGCGTTGATCATCTCATTGAACAAGTGAAAAAGTCACAATTCAAAGGGCCAATTGGGATTAACATCGGCAAAAATAAAGATACCGAAGAGGCAAATGCGCTCGAAGATTACCTAATATGCCTCAACAAGGTTTATCCTTATGCTAGCTATGTGACGATCAATATTTCGTCACCCAATACGCCAGGTCTAAGAAATCTTCAGTATGGCGAAGCACTCGATAAGCTGTTAGCTGGCCTAAAAGCGGCGCAGGAAACATTGACGCAAACCCATGGCAAATATGTTCCGCTGTTCATAAAGATTGCGCCAGATTTAAGCGATGTTGAAATAGACAGCATTGCTGCATCTCTTATCAACAGTAAGATGGACGGTGTAATCGCCACAAATACTACGCTATCCCGTGATGCAGTCGCGGGGCTCAAGCACGCAGATGAAATGGGGGGCTTGAGCGGCTCTGTCATGACAGAAATGAGCCTAGATGTCACGCGCAAGCTAAGCAAAGCACTTGATCGTGCTATTCCGATAATCGGAGTGGGAGGGATAGATTCGCCACAAGCCGCAAAAGACAGACTCAATGCGGGTGCATCTCTCGTCCAAGTCTATTCGGCTTTTATTTATCAAGGCCCGCCACTCGTTAAACGCATTGTAAACGCGTTATAATACATCCGAAAACAATCTCTCGTGTGCATGGTTTTATATAAACGCATGCACACCAAACACAGGTAAATGAATGAATACTATTCTGGTTACGACCAGTCGCGGTCTTGACGAACTATTAAAACAAGAAGTGCTGAACCTCTGCCCTGAAGCGCAAATTAAACAGGGGCCAGGCACTATTCAGTTCGAAGGCTCAAAGGAAGACGCATATAAGCTTTGCTTGTGGTCGCGATTAGCTAATCGCGTTGTCTGGGTGCTCGCGTCTGGTAAAGCCGGTGATGCTGATGCGCTTTACGATACCGCTATGGGTATCGATTGGCAGATGCAAATGGATTCACGTCATACATTATCTGTACAGTTTATTGGAACCAACTTTGCGATTAAAAATACGCAATTTGGTGCGGTGCGTGTTAAAGACGCGATTGTCGATTCTTTTGTTGAGCAAGGATTAGCGCGTCCTTCAGTAGAACGTAAAAATCCAGATATCTCTGTGTATGCAAGGCTACACCGCGATAATGTGATCATAGGTATTGACTTGGCTGGAGCGAGTTTGCACCAGCGCGCATACAGACAAGAAACGGGTGATGCGCCGCTTAAAGAACACATTGCTAGTGCAATGTTAATGCGCAGCGGCTGGACAGAAAATACCGAAGCACCACTGGTAGACTTAATGTGTGGTTCGGGCACTATCGCTATTGAAGCCGCCTACATTGCGCGAAACATAGCGCCTGGTATTAAGCGTGTCTATTGGGGTTTTACTCAATGGCTTGGCCATGAAGAAAAGTTATGGGAGAACCTGGTTGACCACGCTATTTCTGTTCAAAAGGCAAGCTGTGGTGGCATTTACGCTGGCGATTACAGCCGTAAGATGGTGGCCATTGCAAAGGCTAACGCAGATTTTGCAGGCGTGTTTAACGACATCTCTTTTTCACAGCAAGACGCAACGAAATCGTCTCCTCCCGTAGCCACGCCTGGTTACGTGGTATCAAATCCTCCCTATGGCGAACGCTTAGGCGAACTTACGTCGCTTATTCCGTTGTTTAGCGATTGGGGCAAGCGCTTCAAAGAGGCGTGGAAAGGCTGGCATGTTTCCCTGCTAAGTAGTAATCGCGACCTGCTGCGCGTATTAAAACTTCGCGCAACAAAAGACTACGCCATGAACAATGGTAAGTTGGAATGCCGCCTCGCAAACTATGTGTTGAATGACGAGAACACGGTTCAGTTTAGTGAAGATGCTGGCAATCACGAGTTTGCCAACCGGCTTAAGAAAAACCTTAAGCGTATGAAAGGCTGGATCAAAAACGCTAATACCAACTGTTATCGTATTTACGATGCTGATCTGCCTGATTATAACGTTGCAATAGATAGATACGGTGATTGGCTCGTAGTACAAGAGTATGCTCCGCCGAAAACGGTATCGGAAGATAAATCGCGAAAACGTCTACAAGAAGTATTGCTTCATTTACCTGCAATAACAGGTGTTTCACCTAAACAAATTGCCTTAAAAGTGCGCGCCCAGCAAAAAGGCACAAAGCAATACGAGAAAATAAATCAGTCTGGCGAAATGATGGAAGTGTTCGAAAACGGCGCTCGCTTTTTGGTAAATCTGACAGATTATTTAGATACCGGACTTTTCTTAGATCATCGTAATACCCGTCAAAAGGTGAAGGCGTTATCACACGGAAAAGATGTGCTAAACCTTTTCTCTTACACGGGCAGTGTGTCTGTTTTTGCTGCCATGGGCGGCGCAAAATCAGTCACAACGGTAGATATGTCGAATACCTATCTGGAATGGGCAAAGAAAAACGTGGCACTCAACAAGCTTTCGGGCCCTCATGCGTTTATTCAGGCTGACTGTACAACGTGGCTCAATACCCATAAAGGCAAATACGACTTAATTTTTATCGATCCACCGTCATTTTCAAATTCAAAACGCATGCAAAGCACGTGGGACGTACAGCGCGACCACATAAAAATGCTTACCGATGCGAAAGCTTGCTTAAAAGAGCAGGGTACAATTATTTTTTCCAACAACAAGCGTGGCTTTAAGCTCGATGAGCGAGCAATCGGTGAACTTGGGCTATCGATAGAAAATATTACACGTGAAACGATACCTGAAGATTTTTCCCGGAAAGGAAAGATCCATCAATGCTGGGTACTGAGCGCATGAAAATCTATTTTTATACAGGCCCTGAATGTAGTTTATGTGATTTAGCCGATATGGAGATTGCTCGCACATCTATGTATGCATCGTTAACAATAGAAAAGGTTAATATTCGCGAAAGCACAGCGCTTTATCATTTATATGGCGCTCGTATTCCAGTTCTAAAGCGAGACGACAATAATCAAGAAATCGGCTGGCCTTTCAGTACAGCTGATCTAGAGGAGTTTCTTCAGTGAGCATTTTGCAGTTAAAAAACATCACTGTTATTTACGGAAATCCGCCCCTTTTAGACGGCGTCGAGCTTGTTGTTCAGCCTAAAGAACGAGTGTGTCTTGTGGGCCGAAATGGAAGTGGTAAGTCTACGCTGATGAAAGTCATATCTGGCGATATTATCGCCGACGACGGTCAGCGAATTATTGAAAATAACACGGTAATTGCACGCTTAGAGCAGGATCCACCGCAAACCACAGACGTAACGCTTTTTGACTATGTTGCAGAAGGGCTCTCGGATGTGGGAGAAACGCTTAAAGATTACTTCCATCAAACCCGTATCGTGGGAGAAAATCCCAGCGAAGCAAATCTCAATAAGCTACAGCGTTTACAAGAACAACTTGAAGCCAGAGACGCCTGGCAGTTTGAACAGCAAATAGAACAAACACTTACCATGCTCAAACTGGATCCAGATATTTCGCTTTCCACGTTATCTGGCGGTTGGCGTAGGAAGGCTGCGCTCGCCCGGGCGTTAGTTCGTCAACCAGATTTGTTACTCCTAGACGAGCCTACTAACCACCTTGATATAGAAATGATACGCTGGCTTGAGGCAAGCTTAAGTAACTATCAAGGTGCGATCGTCTTCGTGAGCCACGACCGAGCCTTTATCCGAGCGATGGCAACGAGAATTATTGATCTCGATCGAGGCTCAGTAACTAGCTATCCCGGTAATTACGAAGCTTACTTAGAGAAAAAACAACAAGATTTAGAGGTTGAAGCATCGCAAAATGCTGAGTTTGATAAAAAACTGGCTCAGGAAGAAGTGTGGATTCGTCAAGGTATCAAAGCGCGCCGCACACGTAATGAAGGTCGAGTGCGCGCACTTAAGAAACTACGTGAAGAACGAAAAGCGAGACGTGCCGTTCAAGGTAACGCTGTAGTAAACCAGCACCAGGGTGCCCGTTCAGGCAAGATGGTTTTTGAGGTAAAAGACTTAAGCTATAGCATTGAAGGTAAGCCAATTGTTAAAGGCTTGAATTTAAACGTGTTGAGGGGCGATAAACTAGCGCTTATCGGACCTAATGGAAGCGGTAAAAGTACGCTGATTAAGCTATTATTGGGCGAACTTAAACCCGATGGTGGCCACTGTAAGCAAGGAACCAATTTAGAGGTAGCCTACTTCGATCAGCACCGTCATGGCCTTGATTTAGAGCAGACTGTTATTGACGCCGTGGGAGACGGAAAACGTGACCTCATGGTAAATGGCCATCCGCGACATGTGATTAGCTATTTACAAGATTATCTTTTCACACCAGAACGCGTTAATGCGCCAGTTAAGTCTTTATCTGGCGGTGAAAAGAACCGTTTAATGCTGGCTAAACTGATGCTCAAGCCGAGTAACGTTCTAGTGCTCGATGAACCAACCAATGACCTCGACGTTGAAACCTTAGAAATGCTGGAAACGCTGCTTAATGAATACGCGGGTACAGTACTTCTAGTCAGCCATGATAGGGAATTTGTTGATAACGTGGCAAATAGTAGTGTGGTGTTTGAAGGACAAGGCCTGCTTCGAGAATTTATTGGGGGTTTCACTGACGTTGAAAACTGGTATAAAGACCAAGACAATAAACGTCAGCAAATTGAAAAAGAAGAAAAAGCCAAAATAAAGAATGAAACTAATTCAGCTTCGGGCAGTCCTAGTGCTAAGTCTTCTCCCCGTAAGACGAAAAAGCTATCATACAAAGACCAGCGCGAGCTTGAGTCTCTGCCTAAAGAATTAGAAACGTTAGAAGAAGAGCTCGAAGCCATGCAAGAAAAGGTCAACGACCCAGACTTTTTCAAACAAGACAGCAATATCACCGCCAAGGCGTTAGCCGAATTAGCGGACAAAGAAGAATTACTTTCCCAGAAATATGCGCGCTGGGATGAACTAGAAAGTATGCTGGAAGATAATCAGCAGTAAATAGGATTTTAAATGAAACGAACTCAGCTTGCCGCCGCCGTTCTGTTGGCAACAGGAAGTGTTTCGGCACTCGCCGCGACCTATTCCGTAACGCCTCTTCCTTTACAGGATACCGGTAGAAACAATTTCGCTCGTTCAATCGATGACGCAGGTAAAATGTTGTCAGTTGTACAGTTTGAATATAACCCTTCTATTGATGTTGAGCAGCTTGCAGAAGATACTACTTTTTTTACCCAGTTCGCTGAAGTATTAGAGGAAGAAGAAAACGCTCGACAAGGCGTTTTTACTGACGTTGATTACACAACGATTGTAAATTACCTTCTGCAAAATAGTACAGCGTTACAAGGCCAGAAGCTTGCGAACTTCAGAACCTATGTTACTGATACTCAGGATGCCTCACTTGTTCCTGGTTTAGATGAGATTACCGATAAGTTCGATGACTATACGCAATCGGTAGAAGTTAATGGCCGAGACAGTTTAAATGGTAATTTTATTGTTGGTGATTCTACTGGGTTAGTCGTATTGGACCCATACGAAAACAACAGTGGCGATACGATTAACTACACGTATAGTGAGTCGGCGCAACAGGGGTTCGTGCAGGCGTCAGGTGTCACAAAAGTACTTCCTGCGGTTGATACCACCGTTGGCGGCTTTTCATCAGCTCGCGCTATCAATGCAAACCTTCAGGTTGCAGGGTTCAGTACAGTGAGCTTTCGTGATGACGTTAACCAGGCTGTAGAAACTTGTTTAGATGATGAACTTCGAGGCGACCAGTCAGAAGGGCGCTGTTTGTTTACCGTCTACAATGGTGATTTCGCAGTTCCTCGAATTTCGAATTATTTCATCAATACCTCGACGAACTATCTACCCGGTTTTGTTTTACGATCAGAAGTGAATGCCACTATCTGGCAAATCGATGTTAATGGTGACGTTGTTAGCACAGAAACCTATCCATTACTTTTTGATCCCAGCGAAGATGATGAACGTCACTATTTTACCTATGCTTACGACATCAACAGTCAGGGCATCGCTGTGGGCGAAGGGTTAACAGGTGACAGAGTTACAATTACTCGCCCTAATCAGTCTGGATTGGCTGAGAGTGAACGTGTTGCAACCGTTTTTAGAGATGGAGAAACTATTGAGCTTCTTCCACGAGATGAAAACCTGCTCAGCCAGGCCATTGCGATTAACGATGAAAACTGGGTAACTGGTGCAGTACTTCGTTCACAGAGTGGTATTGCTCGCTCACGCCTTTTTGTCTACAACCTAGACACCCAAGAGCAGCGTTACCCATCAGGTTTCTTCCTCAGTGCAGGCGTAACGGCTAACGCAATCAACAACAACAATATCGTAGTTGGTAAAGCTGATGTTGACGTGACAAGCGACACGCTGCGGGAAACTGCTGCTTTTATGTATAACATCGATACAGAAGAGTTCATTGACCTGAATGATCTCGTATCTTGTGACAACAGTTATGAACTACTTGAAGCCGTTGATATTAACGATGACAATGAGATCATTGCCAACGCACGTATTAAAGCGACGAGCAAGTATGTTACTGGCAACGATGTGATTAATTCAGACGGCGAGACCGATGAAGTCGATACCATTGTGGCAGTTAAGTTATCACCGATTGCCAATGGTTCCATTGACGAGTGTGAGATACCGGAAGATGAGCAACCCTTTGAGCGCAGTGGTGCCTCTACGGGATGGTTAGCGCTTTTTGGTCTGCTTACCACAGCATTTATACGCAGGCGTCTAAAAATAGCGAAATAGTTGCTTAATATTTAGATTGACAAAAGAGCCGCATTCTTGTGGCTTTTTTTATATCTGAATATTGTAAAAAGTGACATATTTATGCATAAAAAATGTAACATAAATTTCATCGAAACTTCATTTATTTAAATAATGTCAAGCCCTTTAATTTTTTATTTTTCTTGAACCATTTTGATAATTGCACTATCAAAGTAGTGTACGCAATAACTTTTCCGGCACTATCAACCGAAATGATGTAGAGCGCTCGAGAAAATGATTTGTTGTACATTCAACAAACAAAAGAGGCTAATCAATGAAAAGACAAAAAAGAGATAAACTGACACGCGCACATGCAAAAGGCTATCAAGCTGGTATTAGCGGTCGCTCGAAGGAATTATGTCCATTTCAGCAAAACGATGCTCGTTCGCAATGGTTAGGTGGATGGCGTGAGGCAGTAGAAGATAGACACTTGGGTCTAAGTGTTAAATAACACTTCTCTTTTATGAACTGATTATGCAAAAAGGAAAGCCCCACTAGTGGGGCTTTTTTGTATCTGACAAACTCACGTATATTTCGTTACATGGGCAGATGTTAAAAGTTAGACGTGTCTTGGAAAAGTCCAACTTTTAAGTCTTTCGCGACATAAATCTCACGGCCATCGACCTCTACTGAGCCATCCGCCATACCCATAAAGAGTTTACGCTTGATAACCCGCTTCATGGTAATTTTATACGTCACTTTTTTTGCTGTGGGTAAAATTTGGCCCGTAAATTTTACTTCACCAACACCTAGTGCACGACCTTTGCCTGGGCCTCCGCTCCAGCCGAGGAAGAAACCAACCAATTGCCACATGGCGTCAAGACCAAGACAGCCTGGCATCACAGGATCACCGGGAAAGTGGCAATCAAAGAACCACAGATCAGGTGTTATATCTAACTCAGCGATAATTTCACCTTTTCCGTGTTCACCACCATCTTCGGTAATTGAAACGACGCGATCCATCATAAGCATATTGGGCGCAGGGAGTTGGCTGTTCCCTGGACCAAACATTTCACCGCGACTACACGCAAGTAAATCTTCTCTATTAAAACTATTTTTCTTCTCTGACATTCCCAACTCGTTGTTGTTATTAAAGTGCTGCCGTTAATTTAGCGAACACTTGTAAGCTAAACAACTCTGAACAGTCATTTTTCTAAAGAAAAACGCATGTTACTATGACCATGGTCATCTAACTCGGACAAATACCGCTCTGAACGAGTGATATTTATACAGTCATTATCCTAAGATCTACTATAACGCAACTTCGTGTGAAAACTATGACAGAACAAAAAACAAAAAAACTCAGTAAAAGTAGTTTAACAGATAGAGCAAAAGCAAATGCTGATAAACAGCGCCGGTTTAGAGAAAGGCAAAAAGAAGCGGGTAAAAAGCTGGTTAGAGGTTACGTTAGCCCGGAAGCGAAGGCATGCTACGACGAGATTCGTGACAAGACCGGCTGGACAGACAGCGAAGCTATGTCGAATGCCATGCGATTGATGTACGCGGCATACAAGTGTGGTCAAATTAAACTACTCAACGAGTGGCTTAGAAAAAACAACCGCTAGGCATGTTTCTTCGCTTTAGCCTTTAACCACGTTCGGCTTGGACTATTGCTCAAAGTGTGACGTTGAATGATGCGCTTCGCTTCTTTGAGTACATCATCCCGTTCTCGATAATCCCATAAACGCTTTGCCGTAGACCGGTTGTGCTCTGTAATATCAATAATGGGCGCTACGTAGTCCCGTTCTAGCTCAAAGTCCAACATTAAGGCCTCAAGCGGCGGAAGTGAGTAAGGTGCATGAACGGTCTCGTCTGGTAACGCTGAGAGCTCTGGTATCCACCTTTTTATAAACACGCCATCAGGGTCAAGTTTTTTTGACTGGGTTACAGGATTGTATAAACGAACCGTATGTATACCTGTTACGCTTGCTTGCATTTGAATTTGCGGATAGTGAATACCGGGTTCAAAATCTAAAAACTGTGTTGCCAAATAATGCGCCGCTTTTAGCCAGTGTACATTTAAATGGTGACACAAAAAGCTAGTAACCATGGCGCGCATTCGAAAGTTAAGATACCCAGTTTGTTTTAACGCACGCATACATGCATCGACAAGAGGGTAGCCTGTTTTTCCTATACTCCATAAATAAAACCGACGTTCAGCTTCTGGACCATCAATATAGGGAAAGTTGTCGTATGCGCTGTTCATTGCGCGCCATTCAATACTGTGCTCGCTCTCGAACTTTTGAATAAAGTGACAATGCCAATGTAGCCGAGATGTCAAAGCAGAGAGGGCGCGGCCCCATCTACTTCTCTCACTTTCCGAAAGCGACTTCTTTTTTTGCTTTTCTAGCTGTACGGTCTGATAAACCTGTTTAATAGAAATATTGCCCCATGCTAAATAGGGGCTCAATCTCGTGCACGCTCGCCTGGCATTTTCAGGCTTAGAAATATGTAGATGATAAAATTTGCCGCGACTATGGAAAAAATCTTTCAATACTTGCCATGCCCGACGTTCTCCACCAGGCTGCATTTGACGATAAATGAGATTGTTATTATCGGGCACAATATCGCAAGGAATTGGACGTTGTTGGCTATGACAGCATTCATTAGATTTGTATGATTCTAATAAATCAGTCAGCGACTTCTCAGCGACATTTAAATTAGAGTTTGCGCGCCAATCTATCCAATCGACGTTATATATATCGAAATCAAAGGTTTTCTCAGAGAAATGGCGTTCCCAATTTGACTGCCATTGTGAGCGGTTTGGCAACCCTCGCATTACGCCACCGTAGCACGCCTCAATAAAGGGAATTTCTCTTTCTCTCAGGTACTTAGAAACCTTCTTATCTCGGTTATGCGTAACCGAAAGTCCCACTTCCTGGTAACTCCTAACCGCAGAAATGGCGTAAAATTGCGAAATATACTCAAATGCGTCTACCGCTTCTGAATGAAGTGAGAGAACCGAAATACCCTCTGGTAATTGTTGATTAATATCATCAAGACTTTGCTCGATAAAGCGCCAATGACGCTCGCTCATATGGGGATCTTTAATAAGTGATGGCTCCCAGCAAAAGAGTAACAATACTTTCTCACTGGCCATTGCCGCTCGAAAAAGCGGCTCATGGTCACGTAAACGCAAGTCACGTTTTAGCCACACTACCGTTAAAGGCGGCTTGATATTGGAGGTCGACATATCCGTACCGACTACAGCCACTTCTTTCGGAATTCGCCCTGTGGATCGTAGGTGTCCGTCTGTTTTTGCAAATTGAATTGTCTATGTCCACGAGGGTCACTGCCAACACCTGCAAGGTACAACCAGTTGCCCCAATTACTGCCTACATCATAGTCTACGAGCTGCTGTTCAAACCAAGCTGCGCCATATCGCCAGTCTTGACGGAGTTCATGAACAAAACAGCTTGCCACTAGCTGACGCCCTCGATTAGACATATAGCCAGTCTGTGAAAGCTGCCTCATACAGGCGTCTACAATGGGGTACCCCGTTTTACCTTCACACCAGCGACTAAAGGTCTCTGGATCATGTTGTGTTTGCGGTGATTTACCTTGTATACCACCAAAGCGGAACCATTTGGCGCCATATTTACACTGTAACCAATGGAAAAACTCTCGCCAGAGGAGTTCGAAATATATCCAATACGTTGAGTCATTTTTCTCAATGGTTTGTTCGAATTGTTGAACTTGTCTAATTACTTCGCGAGCAGACAAGGAGCCATTTGCTAACCAAGGTGAAAGCTTGGTGCTATGCTCCCACGTGTCTAGAGCGTTTCGAGTCTCTTTATAGGTAGCGGCCGCATGCCACTCAAACAGATAGGTATTGAGATGAGAAAGTGCTGCAGTCTCGCCGCCAACAAAACCATGGTTTGAAGGTGGCGGTAATTCTATGCAGTTTTCATTGCAATATTGCTGCTCCACCTTGGGCTCGAAGGGTTTCGGCAGTTTGCGTATCGCTTGACTCACTGGTAAAGGTTCACAGTGCTTTTCCACTTTCCTTCGAAATGGACTAAAAACATCTGGCATGTCTTCAATACTAAAAGGGAATGCGTCAACATCGAAAAGGCCGTAGGTAGGTGTTTCTATTACGTTTAAGGTATTAAAGAAACGTTTGACAGTATTGAGGTGGGCCGTCTCGTTAAAGCCACAATGCTGGCTAACGCCCAAATGCGTGTATCCACCGGTTTGCAAGAGGTTCACTAAACAATCTGCTGTTTTACCTTTAAGCACTAATAACTTGTGCCCAAGCTTACCAAGGGAATGACTCAAATCGCTTAACGTTTCTAAAAGAAATTTATGCCTGTGCTCGCCAAGTGGACATAAGCCGAACGCGTTCGGTTCAAAATTTTTCTCATCTAAAATATAGGTAAAGGTTACCTCTGTTACTTCCTCACAAAGCCGTAATATAGCAGGTTGGTCATGAAGTCTTAGGTCGTGTCGGAACCAAAATAACCCCCTGCGAACATTTTCTGTGCGCTCACTTTCTATTTGCTTATTTATCATACTAATTTGTCACGCTTTTTAGATTTTTTATCGGATCCAGAATTTGAAATAGTTCGTACTATGTAATCTACGAAAGTTAATCAAATTAAGTGCAGTGATTAAGGAAAAAATGTGACCGTTCCTACTAGCATTATGTGGTTCAGACAGGATCTACGCGTAAAAGACAATCCCGCCCTCAATGCGGCTTGTGATATGGGCAAAATAGTGCCTATTTACATCTACGACGACAGTGCCCCAGATGGGAGACTTCTTGGTGGTGCAAGTCAGTGGTGGCTGCACCATTCTCTTGAAGCCTTAAATGAAAGGCTTAACGGTCATCTTCAGGTTTTTAAGGGTGATCCAAAAGTTATTATTCCTAATCTAATGAAGACGTTTGGCTCGAAAGCTATTTTTTGGAACCGTTGTTATGAGCCATGGCAAATAAACCGCGATAAATCGTTGAAGAAGTGTCTTCTGGACGAAGGCTTTGAGGCTCACAGCTGTAATGGGAGCTTATTATGGGAACCGATGAAAGTATTGAAAAAAGACGGTTCACCATACCGAGTTTTCACTCCCTATTATAAAAACGGATGTCTACAGGCTGAAGAGCCACGCTATCCTAAAGCGCCTCCAGCGAGAATAACTTACGCAGATGTGAAAGATGAGAGCGATGGTTTAGCCTCATTAGCGTTGCTCCCTACCATAAAATGGGATGAAACAATTGCGAAAGAGTGGGCGCCAGGCGAAGAGGGTGCAGCGAACAACTTATCTGACTTTATAGAGAACGCTGCACGAAAATATAAAAATGGCCGTGATATACCGTCTTTGCGTGGCACGTCTCGTTTATCTCCACACCTACATTTTGGTGAGGTATCTCCGAATCAAGTCTGGTATGCGATTAAGGACAAGTTCGGCAACAGCGAAGATGAAAGTATTGCAACCTACTTGAGCGAGTTGGGATGGCGTGAATTTAGCTATTATTTACTGTTCCACTTTCCAACGCTTCCCAATAAAAACTTTAATGATAAGTTTGACAAGTTCCCGTGGCGTACTGATGCTAAAGCATTAAAAGCATGGCAAACCGGTAATACCGGCATCCCCATCGTTGATGCTGGTATGAGGGAGTTATGGCAAACAGGCTATATGCATAATCGCATTCGCATGGTTGTTGGATCATTCCTGGTTAAAAATTTACTGCTTAATTGGCACGAAGGGGAACGTTGGTTTTGGGATACTCTACTAGATGCGGACTTGGCGAGTAACAGCGCTGGTTGGCAATGGGTAGCCGGATCAGGCGCAGACGCTGCCCCTTATTTTAGAGTATTTAACCCTGTGCTACAGGGCGAAAAGTTTGACAAGAAAGGCGCGTATGTTCGCAAGTATTGTCCCGAACTTGATGGCTTGTCGGACAAATATATCCATAAACCATGGGAAGCGCCTTCGGCGATATTGAAAGATGCAGGCATAGAGCTTGGGAAGAACTATCCAAAACCCATTGTTGATTTAAAAGCATCACGCCAACGTGCATTAGACGCATTCCAACAAATAAAAGAGTAGGGTATGGCAGCACTTATATTAGTTTTAGGCGACCAACTTACCGACACGTTACCCGCTATTGCCCACGCGTCCAAGGGCAGCGACACTATTCTGATGGCGGAAGTACGAGAAGAAGCGACGTACGTTAAACATCATAAGAAGAAGATTGCGTTTCTTTTCAGTGCTATGCGTCACTTTGCTAAACACCTAAAAGACCATAATTATAACGTAAATTATGTCCACTATGACGATGAAGAAAACAAAGGCAGTTTACTTGAACAAATAAAGCACTGCCTTACCACGCAAAAATTTAGCGAAGTAAAAGTCACCATCCCAGGAGAATACCGGCTGCTAAAAAGCATGGAGCAGTGGGAAAATGTCCTTGGCGTACCGGTGACGATTTGTGAAGACAATAGATTTTTGGCTTCGCCTGGCGACTTTAGTGCATGGGCCGAGGGAAAGAAACAGCTACGCATGGAGTTTTTCTACCGCGAAATGCGGCGAAAACACAGCGTTCTAATGGACGGGAAAAATCCTATTGGTGGCAAATGGAATTATGATGCTCAAAATCGAGAATCTATGCCCGAAACCCACAAAGTCCCCAAACATACAGAACTAAAACCAGACAACATTACTCAAGAGGTTATTGAGCTCGTAAAAAACCATTTCGATGAACACTTTGGCGCACTCGATGACTTTCATTTTGCAGTCACACGTGAAGATGCGCTGGTCGTGCTCAATACCTTTATTGATGAACGTCTACCTAATTTCGGTCAGTATCAAGACGCAATGGTAGAGGGCAAACCCTGGCTATATCACTCACACATCGGTTTTTATTTAAATTGCGGTCTGCTTACGCCTAAAGAAGCCATTCAAGCTGCTGAGCAAGCCTACCATGCCGGACAGGTTCCTTTGAATTCAGCAGAAGGTTTTATTCGCCAGATTCTAGGCTGGCGAGAATACGTTCGGGGCTTCTATTGGCATTTCATGCCAGGACTAAAAACTGACAATTATTTCGATAACCATCGCGCTTTACCTTCGTTTTTTTGGAACGGACAGACGAACATGAACTGCATGCGACAGTGCATAAAGGAAACCCAGCAAAACGCATATGCGCATCATATTCAACGTCTAATGGTTATTGGAAATTTCAGTCTGCTCACTGAGTTAAGCCCAGAAGAGGTGCAAGCGTGGTATCTTTTGGTTTACGCGGATGCTTACGAATGGGTTGAACTACCGAATGTGGCGGGCATGATCCTCTACAGTGATGGCGGCAACTTGGCAAGTAAACCCTATGTCGCTAGCGGCAGCTATATTAATAAAATGTCGAATTATTGCAAAAACTGCGGTTATCAAGTGTCGAAAAAAACAGGGCCGAAGGCTTGTCCCTTCAATTATCTGTATTGGCATTTCATTGATAAACATAAAGAAAAATTGAGCAATAACCATCGAATGGCAATGATTTACAAAACCTATAGTCGAATGAAGGAAGAAAACATAGAAGGTATGAAAAAAGACGCCACCATCTTTCTCTCAAAATTAACGAAAAATGAAGAAGTCTGATTTACCCACAAAAATGTGCCCGGTTTGTCAAAGGCCGTTTACGTGGCGTAAAAAATGGGAAAAAAATTGGGAACATGTACGGTATTGCTCCAAGCGCTGTGCGGGGAACAAACGCAGCGCGCAAGCGTAGCGAATCGGAGCTATACAACAGGGGCTCGACCTTTGGCCGCAAATTTCCGTCCCTAACTTTGGCTGTAGATTAACAAAAGTTAATCATTTACGTGTCATGCACCGTATTAAATTCATTAAGTCAACAAGGAGTGTGTGGTGGAAGCACCGATAACCGTAGATCGCCTGCGATTTCTTATTTACAGTTTTAAAGAGAAGCTCTGGGTTAAACCATTGGGCTTTTGTTTGCTGTCTATTATGGTTGTGTTTGTCGCAAAAATTGCCGATAGCACTTCGCTTGCAGAACACATCCCTGAAATCAAACCTGAATCTGTTGAAACATTGCTGTCAATCATGGCTTCTAGCATGATGGTGATAGCAACATTTTCGGCCGGTACCATGGTTAATGCCTACGCATCTGCAAGTCAATCTTCAACGCCTCGCTCACTCAGTTTAATTATTTCAGATGACGTATCGCAAAACGCGCTTTCAGTTTTCATTGGCGCTTTTATTTATAGTGCTGTTGCGCTTACTGCTATAAGCCACACCTTTTACGAAAAAGCGGGCATATTTATACTTTTCGGCTTAACGTGCCTTACTTTTGCCGTTGTTATCCTGACCTTTATTCGCTGGGTAGATAGTGTGGCACGTTTGGGCCGAGTTGAATCAACGCTTTTAAAAGTGGAAAAAGCGACAGAGCGCGCAATTAAAAATAGAGTGAGCACGCCATGTCTTGGCGCGGTACCTCAAAGCAATGTAAAAGAGCAGGGGACTTACGGTATTTATTCCCAAGAGGTCGGCTATGTTCAAATGATAGACATTGCCAAGCTTCAAAATTGGGCTGAATCCAACAATAGCTTCGTAAATGTTGTCATATTGCCCGGTGAATTCGTTACCCCAGAGCGACCGCTAGCCTACCTGAAGTCCAAAACAGAGGCTCCTGAAATTGTAAGTGCATTTTCTATTAGTGAAGCCCGCTCGTTTGAAGCGGATCCGCGTTTTGGTCTAATTGTGTTAGCGGAAATTGCATCTCGGGCGCTGTCTCCGTCAGTAAACGACCACGGTACTGCAATCAATGCATTGGGTAGTATTACGAGGCTAATTTTGCTTTGGCGGGATAAAAGTGAATTAGTTGATGGCACAGACGATAGCCCCCAAAAAAAACATCACAGCCAGCGCACTCACGAAGAAGACAGCAACTATAAATATGACCGCGTGTCGGTACCCGCACTGAACGTAAACGATTTATTTGACGATGCCTACACGAGCATAGCTCGCGATGGCGCAGCAAATATTGAGGTAGCTCTTCGTATTCAAAAGTCACTCAATTCAATTAAAGCTTGCTTTAAAGCCTGCGATGATACATTTGTTGAAGCAGCATCCTTATTAGCAAAACAAAGCTATGAACGTAGTATGTTAGCGCTAGATTATGAAGAAGATAAAAAACGATTGAATAAGGTTTTCAATAAAGAGTAATCAAAAAAACGTTAGCCGCATTAACAGTGGCAAAACGTGGACGATTAACAGTACTGACCAACCTGATTTTAGACAACAGGTTTAGACAATGGGTACATGCTGAACATTAATTATATGCGATACAAACGTATTTAAAATTAAAGACAATGAAACGACCAAAATGCCTTTAATTACTTCATAAGAGAAAGTTAACTTTTCAAAATTTTATTTTTAAACCTGAGATTTAATTGTCGAGCTGTTTATATATTCTAAAACACCATTCCTACCAATCACACGCCATCTTAGCCATAATTTAAAAACGTGACGCTACGCAAATAAAATCAAAGTTTGAAGGGCCAAGTACAGTAGATTTTACGTAGCGCGCGATTTTATTTATTAAGCCTAAATCAAACCATCCAAGCAGTTTTATATTAAAAACACCGACGCAACTGAGATATTCACGCACAAGCGCAGCCCGCAGCGAAGTGCCAACATAAGTCCAACTAAGCATCCACGCATAAAAGTCTGTAAGTAATCACAGCCAGCAAACCGACCAAATAGAGCGACATCAACGCCCTAATCGCCCACACACCTAATTGCGCATAATGTATATTATGTTAAATAGAATATATGAATAACTAGGAAAATAGTGTGTAGAAAACTTGTATGTCTCACCAGGCACAAATCTATACGAGGTGCCTTTATTCCCTCTTATTACTTTAATTACAATAACATTGCCGTACATTCTTATTTAAATAAACACCGTTAAATTTGCTGTTGAATAAATAGAACGATATTCATAATTAATTAACTAAACGACGTTATTTTTCAGCTACGTTATTAAATTAACTTTCAATATTATTTTCAACATAGTTGGCATATTGTTGGTTCTGTTATTTTTTCAATTTAACGTTGTTTTTCGTGCATATTAAGTGCGTTCTAGGCTTTATTTATTATGCGGATTAACGTGTTTTACGTGAGATATAATTTTAGCAGTCTAGCTCTTATGGAAGTGTTTACTAAATATTTATCGCTCAACTTATGTGATATTAAATTTAGCGCCACGATCCTCTTTGACTTAATAATCCATTTCTTTTTTTTCGTCGATATTCCTTAATAAATAATGGCTAATGAAGTTAGTGGGAATAGAAGTCTATCGACTTTAAATAGGTAGCCAGTGTTTTCTCCACCGTTAACTCTCACCTTTCGCTGTCAATTCAGGCCCTCGTTGTATTAAGGCATCATTGATATCTCGAAACTCACGCTAGCCATTCATAGAAATAAGTTAGTTACCAAGAAAATGAAGAGGTTTTTCAGCACATTTTTCAGGCAACGCTACGTGAAATCTGAGTAGGTGTTAGAGGTGTTGCCTTGTAGATTTCGCGTAGCGCGCGATTTTTCACGCAATCAAATCGTGCAAATAACCATCAAATCTGTGGATTCTTTCTTTCATCCTATAAGCGCAATGGTGCAAACTGTTCATATATACAGTATTATGAAAGCCGCAGCCTTTATTATTGTTTATGTGCTTAGCTAAGTTACTTAGCAGGGTAACTTAGTTGAGTTACTTAGTTGAGTAACAGGGCATCAACTGTACACAATAAGGCTAAGGTGTGTCGGTAGGTTCACGCATGATAATTACAGTTATCATGCGTGAATAATCATATAAATCAATACTTTACGAAATTTCTTATAACCGTTATCGTTGAATCGTTATTTCCGTTTCTAGGCTCAATCATGTCATCAAAGCAACACATTCCGCGCTTAATAACTCAACATTCAACGGTTTCAAAAAGTCACACGACGGCCCATCAAGTTGATGGGGCCAATCATGTACATAAGAATCAGAACCAGCCTACTCATACACCTGCAACAACGACTAATAGGAACGCTTATCGCTCTTCTGGCGCTGAACTCTTAGCGCCAGGAGATACATTTTCTTCAAACTCTTTTGAAAACTACTATCAAGATATATTCATTAAGTTGCCTTACAACACGCAGAGAGCATATATCAGCGATTACAATGAGTTTGCCATTTTCTGCAAACAATCTGGTATGCATGGATTCACACATGATTTTGGTCATAATGAAGCTTGTATAAAGCGGTATGTAGAAGCGTTATGTCAGTCTCCCCTAGCCTACAGGACGATCAAGCGTCGCCTCTCTGCATTGAGTAAATTTCTCGGCGTAGCGAAATTGCCAAACCCCATCATTCGTTCGGCATATTTGAGAGATTTTATACGCTTATCGCTTATTGAGAACAGAAAGTATCGTTTATCTCACAAACAAGCTGTGCCATTAACCATTGAAATGCTAGAGCAAATCAACAATGCAATCATTCCAGATTCGCTATTAGAGTTAAGAGACATTGCGATTATAAATCTTATGTTCGATGCATTATTACGCGCTGACGAATTGGTCAGGGTTTGTGTCGATGATATATCTGCTCGTAATAATACGTTGCTTGTTGTTTCATCAAAAAGTGATCAGTCAGGTCAAGGTCAATATAGGTTTGTCTCTTCAAGTACTATATCCATGATTCAAGAGTACATTAACGAAGCCAACCTTGATCCAAAAACCAAACAGCCAAGGCTAGTCACTGATTTAAGAGGCCTACACAAAGGTATTCTTTTTCGGCGTCTCACAAACCATAAAACGGCCCTGCTACCTTTTGATGAAAATGTTCCAAGTCATAAAGCAAACGTACTCAATTATTCGAGTGTATACAGGATTTGGCAACGAATAGCGCGCCGTGCCGGGATTGCAGAAAATATCACTCCCCACAGCGGTCGTGTTGGTGGCGCAGTGTCGCTTGCAGAAGATGGAGCTTCACTACCAGAATTACAGCTTGCCGGCGGTTGGCAGTCACCGGAAATGCCAGGTCATTACACTAAGCAGGCTAATGTAAAACGCGGGGGTATGGCTAAGTTATCAGCGAAACGGAAAAGATAGCGCTATATTCGGCAATATACATCATTAGTTTTACACCACTTGGTTACGCGTAGAAAAATACTGTTACCGCCCTATTGTTTTCTTTATTGCTTTTTTACTTCATCGTCCTGCTCATCTATTTATGCAATCTAAACAAGCGTTCTTTGCGTATCTAAGAGTATTAGTTTGTAAAGGTGCACTGAAATAAGTCACATGAAAACTGAACACGGTTTGCTTTTAAATAAAGGAGTTTTACATGAGCAGTAGAATAGATACTAAACACGGAAAATTACTCGCAGAACTGGTCGTCCCATCAACATCTTGGCATATCCAACCTGAAAAACAGGACCCTTTCAAGTCGAAAGAAGCTGCGATCGAGTACCTAAATTCACACAACGAACCACTATACCTCCATGTTCCGTTAGCGCAATCAGGGGACTTCGTTCGAATTTGCGTAACATCTCGCGACGATGACGTGGTGTTTACCATCAAAGACATGAGTAAAGGTGGTGAAACGTCTCTTCATTATTCACATATAAAAAACTTAGACAGTACCATTCGTACGTTGGTGAACGATTGTTGTGACAAAAAGATTACGTCACTCTAGGGCGTGTTGACCTTTGCTGTACGAATTTTGGTCTATATGAAAGCATTTTAATCGCGAAACAGCCCTGCAGGCATAGTTGTTCTACGTCAAAGGGCTGTGACAAAGAGTAAAATGCTTTCATGACGACTCCTTCGGGCAGCGCTTGTGCGCCATTTATACTGCGTTGACTGTTTTTGATTTAGGCCCACTAGACCTGCAAACAGTCGCCTTGCCTAAATGGCGCACAAACTGCTGC
>Ga0181596_10000227_pt1 | contig 57615 bp, 80 predicted proteins | sample 041ome_6_FD_148655 | JGI IMG/M metagenome (GOLD analysis project Ga0181596, IMG submission 148655) | Coastal salt marsh microbial communities from the Groves Creek Marsh, Skidaway Island, Georgia - 041402US metaG (spades assembly) | ecosystem: Environmental > Aquatic > Marine > Intertidal zone... | reverse complement strand
GTGAAGTTGTGTATGCGACGGGTACGGTTGGAAACAATATGTTCTCTATTCGGAAGGCGCGATCCGATTCAAGAGCCACAATGCCCGCCCTTGGTGTCGCTTACCAAGATCTTACTGTGAATGGTGAGGGTCTCATCGTGACGTTCGGACGTGCCGATGGAATGAATACGGATAATTTCCAAACTGGTGAAACTGTCTATGTGAGTAATGTCGCCGCGGGTGCTCTCTCAAATGTGAAACCATATGGTGCGACTGACTTCATTCAAAATATTGGTTTGGTTGTGAAGGGGCATCCAAATTCTGGTATTGTATCCGTTACAGGTGTAGGTCGTTCAAATGATATTCCAAACGCACCAATCGAGACCACGACGTCGCCGTACGTGTACGTCAACACTGAGAACAATAACCTTCGAAAGATTGTTCCGGCGAATCTCTTGACAAAGCTTCAAACGCTCGAGCAAGTCACGAACACCGGTAATACGACGTCTAATACCATTCAATTCACGAATGCGACGACAGGTCTCGTTACGACGGCAAATTTAGAAGTTGGTTCAAACATTACGGTGCTCGGTCTCACAGATTCAACGAATAAATACATTCCCATGGTAGATACGACCGGTCAGTTCATCCAGTCACCTGTATTCATAACACCCGAAGGGAAGTATGTCATTTCCGCCAGTGAAGCCGAATTCCTTGGTAACATCACGCTCGGTGGTAATACGACCATCATTTCTTCCACCTCGGTCACGATTGAAGACAGAATCTTTGGTGTAGGTTCAAACAATAGCGCGACGGGTCTTGACAGTGGATTCATGATTGAACACAGTCACCTCGAAGAAGGGGAAGTTGTTTCATATTCCAACATCGCATTGATTCACCACGCCGTCGATCACAGATTTGCGGTTGGGTATACACAAAATACATTCACCGATGATCATATTTTATACTATCAATACCCAGATAAAAATCTCTTAATCGATCTTCAAGGGAATGTCCGAGTTCAAAATAATATCACGGTGAGTGAATTCGGTACCTATTATGGGAACGCCCACGGTCTCTCAAACATCACACTTCAACAAGTCACGCAATATGGAAACGTGACCGCGAATACGATTGAATTCACGAATGCGATGAGTTTTGTCGCGAGTGGGAATGTGGGTATCGCAAACACGGCACCCGAACACACGATGGGTATCGGGTCAAATCTCTACATCGATGATAGTGGATCGAATGTGATCCACGCAACCGGTAATGTCTACGCCACGAGATTCATTGGTGATGGTTATTTCTTGTCGAACATCGCATCAAATCTCGAACAAATTGTCACGAATGGGAATGTCACGAGTGAAACTGTATCTCTTTTGAACAGTGATATAAGTCTCACAACGACCGGTCCGGTGGGTGTTGCAAATACGACACCTGATCACACACTCAGTATTGCATCTAACGTGTATTTTGATGACACGGGATCGAATGTCATACACGCGATCGGTAACGTGTACGCGACGCGATTCGTGGGTGATGGTTATTTCTTGTCAAATATCGCATCCAACTTGGAACTCATCACGACGAACGGAAACGTCACGACTCAGACCGTTTCGATTGAAAACGAAACGCTTAGTCTCATCACAACCGGACCAGCTGGTATCGCGAATAACTCACCGGCACACACGCTCAGTGTTGGGTCAAATGTATACATTTCAGATACGGGATCTAACGTACTCGTCGTGGAAGGTAACGTGCTCGCGAGTAAAATTACTCTTGGGAATGTGTCGATTACACCAGCGTACACATTCCAACAAATTTCAACCACAGGAAACACAACTTCCCACACCATTGAATTCAATAACGCAACTACATCCATCGTCACAGCGTCGAACGTGGGTATCGCGACAACGAGTCCTTCGTATACACTCGAAGTAAACGGTGACGCTGCAAAAACGGGTGGTGGTACATGGACGTCTACGTCAGATGCACGTCTCAAAGAAAACATTCAAGATGCAAATTTGGATGTATGTTACGACACCGTTAAAAATCTCAAACTCAGGCGTTTCAAATGGCGAGACGATGTTGAAGGAATCACGGATAAAAACGTGATCGGTTGGATTGCACAAGAGGTTGAAGAAATTCTTCCAAAGTCAGTAAATACCGTGGATGAAAAGTATGGACTCACAGATGTCAAATTCTTAAATGCGGACCAGATTTACGCGGCGATGTTTGGTACCATCCAGAAGCTCATCGAAGATAAAGAACGGCTCGAAGCACATGTGGCTGAGCTCATGAAAAAATAAGACCTGTCTCTTATGATATTTACACAGTCAAATACATTAAGGCACACCCCAAATTATAATCCTTATTTAAAGTAACAATGCCGAACATCGGGAACACGGGCGTTTTTACGAATGTGTATCTCAGGAAGGTTGAGGAGACAACTCCGAACGTGGCTCAGAATGTTGTGATGTCTTACGACACGAAGAGTCACCAGGTAAAGGAGCGAGGTACCCAGTTCGTTGAGGCTTCAGTCTACTTAGGAGACGGCGGCTTACTCTCGAATCTGAGTTTCAATCAGATTGCATCGACATCAGCATTCGTGCCTTCAACGCTTATTTTTAGTAATACGGAAACATCATTCGTGACGACATCGAAGGTTGGTATCGCGAACACAACACCCATTCATACGTTAGATGTTGGATCAAATGTTTTTATTGATGATACGGGTGAATCAAAACTTGTTGTACGTGGGAATGTATTCTTAGAGGGTAGAACAATTGTTTCTGGTAATCTCACTACTTTGGGTGATACGCAATTAATCTACGCGAATATTACCGTCGTAGAAAACCCACTAATAGGATACGGTATTCAAAATCCCGGTGATCTTGGGTATGACCTTGGGTCGTATCTCATTAGATCAACCAATGGTGCGAAATCAAACGTCATGGCAATTTATAGAACCCCTGATCAATCTGGTATTGGTTTTGAGGAATATGCGATTGGTTACACACAATCAGAGCTCGTCGCAAAGGATATCATCCCAGATACATCAAATAGCATAAATGTACACGTCTACGGGAACGTGACGAGCGACTACTATTTCGGTGACGCGAGTACGCTCTCGAACATCACATTTCAACAGATCAGTGACTCCGTATCTGGTAACGTCACGACACGGTCGATCAAGTTTTCAAATGCGACGACATCTTTGGCGACAACGTCGAACGTCGGTATAGGTATAGATACCCCACACGCACGCCTCGATGTGCACAATGATTCACACACATGGACGGTTCGTGTCGACCGCGCTGATAATCAATCAACTATCATTCACTTCCGTGAGATTGAAATCTTTGACATCGGTGGACGTAAAATGGTGATCACGGCATCGAGGCAATCGAATTTACCCGGTAGCTCATTATATCGTGCGTCGTCGAATGCATACGACGGGAATTTGAGCACAATCGTCCAAACCGATGGTACAGCCGACGACTTTGTTGAATTTGATGTCGTATCACAGGTGCCACCGGGTTTTATTACAATTTATAACGTGCAAGGTGTTGTGAGTGGTGATCTTACGGGGTGCTCTATCATAATTAGGGATGAAAACTCGAGTGAATATTACAATCGACCCATTACAGAAATATTCGAAGAGAGGGAGTTTGTTGTAAACCCGAGTATTCATTATGAACCAGTGATTCACGCATATGGTCAAACACTTTCGAATCTCGTCACGAGTAACGTGATTACTGCAACTGGTCGTATGGGTATCAATGGAAATAAGGGTGTGGCTGTGAGTGGTGATCCGTCGTATGTCGAGTATTCCCAATTTCACATCACGAGTGAAGATGGTGGACTTTCCGCGCGCATGGGCATCGACCAAACCGTTGGACCAAATGGTTCTATCTTTATTCAGGGTTCAAATAACTTTAGCACCGATAACATTAACCTATTACTTCTTCCCAAGAATGGTAAGGTGGGTGTTGGTACACTTGTTCCGCAACAAGAACTTGATGTCGACGGAAACGTCTTTGTGAATGGACGTGTGACGTTTGGGAGTGTCACTCGACAAAATATTGATTTGTATGGAAATACGTATGCGATTGGTGTGCAATCGGATAATCAATACTATCGATCATCTTCGGGATTCGCGTGGTTTAAGGGTGGTTCACACAACGATGCCGCGCTTAACCCCGGACAAAATGGCACGGTATCCATGGTCATCGACCAAAATGCCAAAGTTGGTATTAATACGGCGACCCCGCAAAGTCAATTACATGTCAACGGTGATATCCGAATTCAAGACGAACACCCAACCTTTAGATTTATTGACACGGATAACAATCAAAATGCCTACATTCAAGTGAATACAGAAAAGATGTATTTCGGTAACGCGTTCACGGATGGCACGGAATCCAATATCATGACGATCGATCTCTCGACGTCTAATGTCGGTATTGGTACGACCGACGCAGATTCGAAGCTCATCGTTGTGTCAGGTCCCACAGCACAGGGAAGTCTCACACGCGCGCTAAAATTGAAGCGCGGTTATGCGAGTACGCAACCAGAACTGAATAATGTTGAAATGACACTGATGCCAAACTATAAAAATCGTGAATATGCCTTTTCTAAGATTCGTTCATATTGTCACGAAGAAGTCGTCGGAACACCCAATAAAGATCGCGGTGCATTACAATTCATCGTCGGCTCCAACGAAAATGTGAACGGTGTTCCGGCGATGACGATTCTCAACAAGAATACAACGAATTTTGTGGGTATTGGTGTGACACAACCAACAGCGAACCTCGATGTTGGTGGTGACATGAAAATATTAACCGATATGACTTTCGCTGCATCGACGCGTCAAAAGATTAACTTATCTGGTAGTGGATATGGTGTCGGTGTGCAAACGAACACGCAATATTTCAGAACACCTGGGAACTTTGCGTGGTACAGAGGTGGTTCACACACGGATGCCGAACTCGGCCTCGGTGGTGCGACGCCATTGATGGTCATGACAAGTGCCGGTCAACTTGGTATCGGTACGACCCAACCGACAACTGGTTATGAACTCGATGTCGTCGGTGATGCTCGTGTGCGTGGTCATCTGCATCTCGATGCGAGTGATGCGCTTTTGAATGTGTCTGGGGTTAACGCCGCGAATTATTCAAACACATACATTTCATTCGGTCACGGGGGGTCGGTAAATGACTGGGCCTACCTTCGTCAAATTGGTACGGAAAATGCTATTAAATTTGCACTCGACTTTCACGATGAAGTGAACGACGCGGGTTTCGTGATTCGAGATGTGAACTCGACCGGACAAAACCCGGATGTCATCACGGATCGATTTGAAGTGAAACGAGGTGGTAATACGTTTATTAATGGTAATGTTGGTATCGGTACTCAACCCGACACAAACCGTCTTGCGGTGAATGGAAGTGTTGAAGTCGGTACAAGTAGCATTCTCAACTTTAAGAATTCTGCCGGTGAGAAGATTCGTTTGTACAACGCGGGGGCTGATTCCGTAAACTTTAGTGTTTCGCAGTTACCGAACGAACTACGATACAACGTACCAACTGGATACAATCATGTCTTCAGAATTAATAACAGTGAAAAATTTAGAATCAATGAAACTGGTGACTTTAACGTGTCTGGTAACGTGTACGTTGGACAAAGTGATAGTACGGTGGGTCCTAAATCGATCTTATTTGGTGGAACCCTCGGTGATAATGGCTATGCGAATACCGTGATTGAAAACCGAGTCTTCGATCAAGGAAACACGGCATCCGAACTCTTACTCTTCAAGGGAAATGACACAAAAGATCGCATTCGCCTTCGCGCGGGTGAGATTGTTTTTGATACGAAAGCTACGGGTGCGTCTAGAACCGCGAATTCGCCGGTCATTACAATCAAAAACAGTGGATTCGTTGGTGTTGGTACCACGACACCGACCGAACAAATGCAATTGACGGGTGCTTTACAGATAGGAAGTACCCGTATGCGTTACACAGCCGGTGATGGTCTCGTGCTCGACAAGGTGGGTGGTACGAATAAGTTCCTCGCAGATGGATACGTGTCTACGGGTGGTACGAATAAACTACTCACCACCGGTCTCACGGCAACTGCGGCAACTGTAAATGGAGACACTGTCATCACTGGTAATGTTGGTATCGGTACGAATGCGACATTTGCGAATAAACAATTATACGTGAAAGGTGATGTACGCATTGAAGGAAATATTCGCCAAGGACCATTCTTTGTGTCGATCGGTGAAGGTGCGGGTGAAACGTCACAACAACCCTACGGTATCGCGGTTGGTTACAGAGCTGGTTACATTTCTCAAAATAACACGACTGTAGCACTTGGATACCTCAGCGCATTCCAAGGACAACAAACAAACGCAACGGCGATTGGTTACCAAGCTGGTGAAACGAACCAGGGAACAAACGCGATTGCCATCGGTTTCAGAGCTGGTCAAACAAATCAACACAATGACACGATTGTACTCAATGCAACAACCAGCACACTCAATACGACGAGGGCGAACGCGACATTCATTCGCCCCGTGCGAGCGGCGACGGCTGTATCAAACATCGTTGGTTACACACAAGACGGAGAACTCATCGATATCACGACCATGAATTTCAGTAGTGGGGGTAATCTCTCAACTCCGGGTGCTATCACAGCCGCAGCGTACTACGGGGACGCCGGTTTCTTGTCTAACATCGGTGGTAACTTTACAAACCAAATCACATTTTCAAACACTCAAACTGGTTTCAACTCTGTAATTTCCAATTATGGTATTTCTAACGCTTCACCGATACACACACTCGACGTGGGTGCAAACGTCGTCATTCAAGACACTGGATCGAACGTACTCACCGTACGTGGAAACGTGCTCGCGAGTAAAATCACGCTAGGAACAGTGTCCATCACACCAAGTTACACACTTCAGCAAATTACGACAACGGGTAATACTGCATCGACGACTTTACAACTCACGAATTCGGGTAATTCTCTCGTCACCAGCGGACGTGTTGGTATTAAGACGTCGTCACCGACATTCGATCTTGAAGTGATTGGAACTGCGGCAAAAACCGGTGGTGGCACGTGGTCATCGACGTCTGACAGACGTCTCAAGGAAAATATCATCAATGCGGATCTTGATCAATGTTACGAAACTGTAAAAAACGTACCACTACGTAGATTTACATGGAAGAGTGGTATTGAAGAATTTAGCGAACATCAAAAGGACAAAAATGTACTTGGTTGGATTGCTCAGGAGGTCGAAGAAGTCATGCCTAAATCGATTGAAACCATTGATCAGAAATACGGCATTCAAGATCTTAAATTCCTAAACCCAGATCAAATATACGCGTCGATGTATGGCGCTCTTCAGAAAGCCATACAGAAGATAGAGCATCTCGAGGCCGAGCTTAAAAAAATAAAATGCTAATATAGTATAAAATGTCTGGTGGTATTGCCCAACTCGTGGCCGTCGGTGCTCAAGATGCGCACCTTGTCGGTCAACCCGAAGTCAGTTTCTTCAGATCTACCTACCGTCGTCACACGAATTTCTCTCAAACGACCGAACGTCAAGTCATCCAGGGTAACGTGTCGAACAACGGCATGTCTACCGTGCGCTTTGAGCGCAAGGGTGACTTGCTCAACTACGTGTATTTCATGCCGATCAAGGGTGATGGCACGCAAGCGAACACCGTCGCTGACTGGAGTACGGCGATTTCCAAGGTTGAACTTTTGATTGGGGGTCAAGTCATTGATGAACAAGACTCTGCGTTCTCTACGCACATTGCCCCGGAACTCCTCGCGACGAACTTGTCGAAGTCTGTGGCCGGTGGCATCTACCGGGGTGGTGCGAATGAACAATTCTACCCGCTTCGATTCTTCTTCTGTGAGAACTGGCAATCCGCTTTGCCGCTCATTTCTCTCCAATATCACGATGTCGAGCTTCGTATCACGTGGGGTGCGCAAGCCGCGATCCATAAGTGGGAGTGCTACGCGAACTACGCCTACCTCGACACCGATGAGCGCGCCGTTTTTGCGAGCAAGCCGCAAAACATCCTGATTACGCAAGTCCAAAACGCGGTTGCTTCTCAGGCCAAGATCCAAGAACTCAACTTCAATCACCCGATCAAGTTCCTTGCGAGTAACGCACAAGCGGGTGGTTTGATGACGGCGACCAACAAGGTCAAGTTACAAATCAACGGTACGGATGTCACTGATTTCAAGTTTGCATCTCCGAACTATTCGGCGGTGTCTTCGTACTACCACGTGCCGTTCTCCTCGGGTGACAAGAAGTCGTCGCTTTTCATCTACCCGTTCTGCCTTGAAACGTCTAAGCTTCAACCGACCGGTTCTCTCAACTTCTCCCGACTTGATTCGGCAAGAATCGTCAGCACCGAAAACAACTCGTTGGACAAGATCTACGCTGTCAACTATAACGTGCTCCGTGTTGAAAATGGTATGGGTGGCCTCATGTACTCGAATTAAATCACAGGTAATAGTATAATATGTTTTGGACTGTTATAGCCCTCTTAGCCATCGTTTTTGTGCTCACTTACGATCCAAAATCCAGGACGCTGGAAAAGTTTGTGGATGCTAAGCAAGCACCAACGAAAACAGGAAAGGACTGTGAAGACGCACACTACAATGCCGTGCAGTTTGGACAAGCCGCATACGAATGTGCACCCTCTAATAGAGTAAAGATGGGTGCAATTGTAGGTGCTTAAAAAAATACATCGAAATGTTAATAGAATGATGATTCCCTATGATCGTGAAACTATGCTCCTCGTAGCTGTAGTCGTATGTATCCTAGGTAGTTTATACATATACAGAGAACTCAAAAACACGAAGAATGAAGTTTCGGAAGTGAAGGCACACTCCGGACAAATGGCTCAATACATCAATGCTTTGTCTTACTACGAAGATGAACCCGAGGAGGAGGAAGAAGACGTCGAGGTTGAAACCGAGGATAAGACCAAAGAATTGGGCGATTTGTCGACGAAATAAACATATTCATTAATTGTAACTTGCTAATGAGCAATGAAAAAATACAAAGCAATCGCGATCCCAGTGACGTTTGCTGACGGAAAACCAAGGTTTTTAACCGTCAGGGACCGTCGCTTCAAGGATTGGATATTTGTGACAGGCGGGTGTCGTCGTCGAGAAATATTCAATCCCCTTCGATGTGCTCTCAGAGAACTCGAAGAAGAAACGAGAGGAGTGGTGGCACTCAAAAAAGGTGAATACACAGAATATAAATTTATAGTCAAGGAGAATGCAACGACAGAACTCGTATACAATGTATTCGTGTTCTTCGTTGATTACTCTAGAAATGAACAATGTGGACTTATTAAAAAGTTCTATGAAGAAAAACAAAAGACACAGTTGAAAAAACAAAACAAACAACCCATAAAAAAGACGTTTGATGAAAACGATTACATGAGCTTTGATACCCTCGAGGAGTTCAATGTTCGTAAACGATGGACTCGAATCATCGATAATGTCATAAAAAATCCAGAGTTTTACGCGTGTGTTTCAAGCATGAATAGAAAAACATTCTCTATTAAGTAGTGATGAAGTCAAAGGCGTATATTCTCAGACAAATTAAAGACCTCTTTATCGATAACAGGGCGTTTACACCCGAACAGGCGGATGAAAAGATTGAAGAAATTAAAGACATGAAAGTCTATGAGCTTTTAGTGTTAAAGAATGAATTATCTTCAAGTGTAGAGTTGCAAGACCTATCATTTGTGACGTCTGTGAGTAGGTATTAAAAAATAGACGCGTATACAATGTAAGTATGTTTAAACGTTGGTGTTCCCAAAGGGGGTTTACTCATGGAAACCAATTATCACATGTGCTCATGGACGGTGGAGTCCTCTCCGTGCCATTTGATAAATTGGACGAGTTTTATACAAAGTATGTAGAGTGTGTTCACCGTGGTGAAAAGGTTTATGTCGTCGAACAAAAGACACCGACGTACAACTTTTTCGTCGATATAGACTACAAAAATACAGAAGCCTTGAGTATTGAAGAGATTCAAGACATATGCAAAGTCATATGTGACAAAGTCAAGCGTCACGGTGGTAAAGAATGTTTGATATCCGTATCAGAGCCTAAAAAGGCTGGTAATCTCACAAAGACGGGTATCCATATGAATTGGCCCGGATTTGTCGTGAATCAGGTGTCAGCGGTGGCGCTTCGAGAACACATCCTCGTGGCTTTGTATACCGCTAAAAAGTCGATCGATTGGAATGAGATCATAGATTCGTCCGTATACGGTGATGTTCAACGACGTTCAAAGGGAAGTGGATTTCGTATGCCATGGTCACATAAAAAGGCGAAACATGACACATGTGAAGGTAAAGGGTGTGACGGGTGTTTAGGGAGTGGTAAAATCACACAAGGACCATATCTTCCAGTGTTCGTATACAAAACTGGACCACTCAGTACACTTTTACGCATAGACCAATTACCAGACAAAGACATCCTAGCCATGTCCGCGGTTCGTACAGAAAACCAGGAATTCGTACATGTTGAGAGTCCTTCACGCACAATCAAAGAGGGATCGTTTACAGATGTACAGACGAAAGATGAACTTCACGACGAAGAGACGAAAATGCTCGTCGAGGATTTCATTAGAAAGAATCTCGAAGGACAGGGTGACGCACACATTACAAAACTCTTCAAATTTAAGAATCAATATCTCGCGTCCACAACGTCAAAGTATTGTGAAAATCTAAAGCGATCTCATGGTTCAAATCACGTATGGTTTTACATCAGCGGTGACAAGATCACACAGAAGTGTTTCTGTCGATGTGAAACACTTCGAGACCGTAGAGACGGATTCTGTAAAGACTTTTGTGGACGACGTCATGTACTCAAGCCTCAGATCGTTGAACGTTTGTATCCAGAAAAGGAAGATGTGAAGCAGTGTCCGAATATAAAAACAGAGAAAAAGGGAAAAATTGAGATTGATTACAGTGACGCGAAGACACACGTCGAGAAGTACATTCGGTCGTGCATACCAAAACGAAATGACATCACAGTGATTAAAATTTCAAAGGAAGGACAAAAGTACATCGCCGCGACGACTTCAAATTATTGTGAATTGGCTAAAATTGATCACGATAAGTTTACATCATTTAGGATTGAAAAAGGTAAAATATTTCAGGATTGTCAGGTGTGTCGGAAAAAAGGTCGTGTATATGCTCTGAATACGAAATCCATGGATGCATTGTACCCAAATAAAAAATAGCATGTAATTACAGATATGGCGTTTATATTACTTGGTGTTGGTATACTGCTAGCTTCAAAACTCGCCTTTAAAGAAGAGTCAGAAGAAGACCCGTTCACCGATCTTAAGCGCGAAGCCCATCAATATTCCGGCGTTAATCCAACTGTATTCATGCAATTCATATCAAAGTTTAATTTGGCGCAGAGACACATGTATGTGGATGTGCGTACGGCTCAAAAGTATATGCTTGAATCACTCGATAGTCTTGAAGATATCGCCTTATACGCCGAATCTGGAGATTATGACATACAGGAGCCTATTCATGAACTCACCAAAAGGATTGGGTACGCATTCGAGAACCGACTCATAAATATTGCGATCAATAAAGGTGATGTTCTTTATCCAAAATACTTAAACAATAGAATCAATTAAAAAGAAAATGTCTACCACAAGGACTCGCTCAGGACGTCAAATAAAGAGACCGGAATTGTTTAAGCCTACTGAAGAAGATCTCATGGATGATTACGATGAAGATGAACACGATTCTGATTTTGGTAGTGATATTGACACTGACGAGGAATATGATTCCGAAGATGATTCCGATATGGATGAAGAAGATGAAGAGATTGATGAAAATGGAAATCTTAAGGATTTTGTCGTGGATGAGTCCGAGTCAGATGAGGAAATTTAGCTTAAAAAAAAGATGATTTGTATAACAAATGGAGACGGATATAGGAAACCCCATTGATTACAAGTCTGAAATTGAATCGTTAAATAAAGACTACGATAACCGTGATGATTTTTATGACGAACGACAGGACCATGCATATGGTCACCACATGCCGCCTCCCCCGCCGCCACCCGTTTTTCCGGGTATGCAACAACAATGGCAACCGATCGATGCAAACAAGACTAATGATGTGTTTTCATCCATCGATAAGACGGCGTATATTATTATTTTTGTAGCTTTCATTTTAGGATTTTTTATGGGTAAAACCATGCAACCAGTCATCCTCAGACCATCCTGAGGTTGGGAATGGTTCGAAATCACCGATATCACCCGTCGCCGGTTCCGTGAAATATGCACGACTCACGACAAGTGGGTCTTTTAGCAATTCTAACCCCACTTCATAAGCAGTATCACTTTTGTTTTTTCTCTTTTTGTACAAGGAAAAAAACAAAATAAATAGCGCCGCGACGATAGTTAATGTAATAATATTAAGAATGACGCTGAGCATATTACATTACACTCATAATTTTTTTACGCAGACGTCACTTCCTCACCTGGTTCTTCATTCTTTTCCTCGATCGTCCCATTGGTCGAGGCTTCGGCTTCGGCTTCGGCCTCGGCCTCTCGTCTCTTTCGTCGTTCCTCGACCTCGGCAGCCACGATGGCATCCGCTTCCTTGACGAGATCTTCCATTGATGCATCCGGTTTTTCTTTTTGCAATCGTTCCAAGACTTCGGCTGGGTGACTGATCGGTGCTTCGTCTGGTTTCGTGTAATACTTGGAGTTTTCATCACCAGGTTTGATGTACGAACCATCTGCACGCACAGACATCATGTCCTTCTTGCGATCTTCGAACATCCGTGCCGCTTGGATTTGGTTTTCTCTGTAACCTTGCATGATTTCTTCAAGTTTTTCGTTTTGATAATGCACATCTTCAATCGCGTCGCGATCCGGTGGAATCAATAACCACTTGTACATGTCGACGACGTAAATGTCAAACGTCGAATCCTCCTTTTGAAGACGCTTCGCGTGGTTTGCAGCTTCATCACGAGTCGCAAAGGCACCACGGATCTTAACGCCAAATTTATCATTCTTTTGAGGGCATTCGGGTCCAATCACGGACAAACACGCGAAGAGTTGTCCCGGAACTGTCGTGTAATCTTGTTCAAGAGAAGTCATTATAGTCTTGATACGGTATTAAACTTTAAGCCTTTTGAGTCACTAAGTCGTTTAAAAGACTGAGAATAGTAAATATAAATGGAAGACCTTCGCAGAACGCACAATGATGCGAAGCGTGCACTGATTCAGTCAGTCACGAAAGAAGGCTACCAAATTCTCGATGTGGGGTGTGGATTTGGTGGGGATCTCCAAAAATGGCGTACATGCGGGGCAAACATAAACATGTGTGACCCAGAGCCATCAGCACTCGAAGAAGCAAAAACACGAGCAAAGAATATGAAAATGCGTGTGAATTTTTATCACGGTGATATTTTCAATTGTCCACACAGACACTTTGATATCATTTGTTACAACTTTTCACTCCATTATATATTTCAAACACGTGATATGTTTTTTGATTCTATACGCGAAATACGGAAACGTATGAGACCCGGAGGGCGTCTCATCGGTATCATTCCAGATTCGGAAAAGATCATGTTTAGAACACCGATGACGGACAAGCTTGGGAATTTTTTCAAGATGAGACATCCAGGAAATGGCGGATTTGGTGAGAAATTGTTCGTACATCTCGTCGATACACCGTTTTATGCCGATGGACCGCGTTCAGAACCTATAGCATTTAAGGATCTCTTAATCACACATCTAGAGGAGTTGGGATTCAAACTAGAAATATGGCAGGGACTTGAGGGGAATCCAATCTCAGAACTCTATAGTAAATTTATCTTTGTATATAAGAAATGATAGCTTGGGTTTTGCTCATCATTATTAACTTTGTGATATTCACATATACGCGTGAACCGCAGAGACTCATCGAGGTTAAAGAAAAATACAGGCGATTGCGTGAACACTTAGCTGAGACGAATAACGAGAAATTCAATATGTTGACACGGTGTATTCCCATCACGGCTATGCGTAGAACTCGTGGACCGATCGGCTACAATACGAATAAGGGTGTTGATATTGGTTTGTGTATTGATGGTCAGAACTCGAATCAAATCTTTCACGTGCTCATTCACGAACTCGCACACGCGACAGTACAAGAGTATTCACATTCTGAAGACTTCTGGACAAATTTTATAGAACTCCGCCAAATATGTATTGATCTTGGAATATATGAAAAGATCTCGTCAAAGACAAAGTTCTGTGGTCAGTACATTCAGGATAAATAATCTTTACTACATTTATATGAAGACTCCAGTGTCCCTCGTTGCAAAAGCAATTGGCTTATGGGCCGCTGTTATGCTTTTGACTCAGACACCCCTGTTCATCGAAAACTATAACGCCCGCCTCGCGTTAATGACAATCGTTATGCCAAACGTTCTTCGATTGATCGTTGGAAATATCCCACAACTTGCGGTGGATCAAAAGTTCATGTTTATTGCGTCTATTTTCTCATTCCTCCTGGCGTTCGCGTTTGGGCGTGTAAGTAAAAAGTCACAAGAAACCGTGACGGAATACGGTAAAGACACAAAGAAAACACTGCAAGGTAGTGCATTATTTGTGACCACTTTTACGTTGGGTGCGTTGATTACCTATTATTCGGGTATTCATAAGACGCTCTACACTCAAATGGGTTGGGAAACTGCGAACAATGCAGCAGCCACGCAACCCATGGCATCGGCGATGAACGTTGTGAATTATTAATTCTTCACGATATACGTCTTTGTGAGGTAGAAAATCACGGCAGCGACGAGACCCGTCGAAGCCAATCCAACCGCACTTCGAGAGCCATTCTCACTCAGAAACTTGGGTACAGTACTCGCAAGCTTCTCCTGGACCGGCCTACTCACAGCGGCAGCCGCACATACACCGGCGATCAAGGCAAACAATTGATCATCCGTCAAATTCATAATATTTTTACTCGTTGGTTCGACCTTCTTTTCTTCGGAATGCGCCGGTGCTTGGTGCATGGGCATTTGCGGAGCCGTCGCGAGGACGCTTTGCATACGCGGTTCGGCAGTCATCATCGGCGGAGCCATGATATCCGGTGCCGCGGAAGCATTGCCCATAAGTTCGGAAATCGGCGTGGAATCCATGGTCGTTGTATCTTTACTTTGACTCATATTTTTTTCATGTACGTTTTCTTGCACAAACGTAGTCGATGGGTTATCGAGCGAAACCATACCATCATCCTTATCATTTAGGTTCATCGTTCGTATGTCAGACATTTATATAGCCTGAGTTTTTTGAAACATATGAGTGACGCATTTTCATTTTCTTTTGATTACAGTGAGTCGAGTCTTTTTTGTTGCATTCTTTGCATCATCATCCTTCTGCTGTGAGTATTTAGGATTATACATTTTCCTGTGTGCTTGCCATAAACTAGGACCACCAACTCTAAAATTCTTACGAACTGTTGCCTTATACCAAAAAACACAGTCCGTAATCTTGTTAGATTTTACAGTGTTATCGAGTACGAGACATTCATAGTTTTCTGTACATTGGTCCATGACCTTACAAAACATATCAAACGACGGAAATATACCAAAAAAAGATTTATACAGTTTTTCTCTGTTTTGTATAATGTTTTCCCTGAGTATAAATACGTAGTCTACATTTGCTCTAAGTGCTGGTGGAAGATCCATGACATACTGCATCGTCAGCATAAAGAAGATCTTCCAGTGCCGACCATTCATGAAGCACTGACGAATACACGTATCCTTAAGGAACTTTGAGTCATACATACAATCATCAAGAAGCATAAATGCACCACAATTATCTTTACCCGCACCCACCAGTTTGCGTTGCCTGGCCATCACACGTTCGATCGCCTCTCGATCGTAATCTCCGTAAATGAATAAATCTGGAATAAAATCTGAATAAAAGTGATTTCCTTCCTCGGTACCCGACAAGACTATCCCGGCTGGAAGATGTTTTTTATGATACATAATGTCTTTCACGAGGGTTGATTTCCCCGTGTTACGCTTACCTATGAATACACACACCCGATCGTCGCTCATATTCTCGGGTTTGAATTTCCTCAGTTGAAGATTCATTCTACTGTAGTGAACCGTTTTATTTCGCAAAATTTTACTCACATACAGTAGATATGTCTGGACGTGTGAGACTCGCTGTCACTGGTATCCAAGATCAATGGCTCACGGGTGAACCACAATTTTCCTATTTCCTGACATTGTTCAGACGACACAGTAAATTTGCACTCGAACAAATTGAAAGTCCGTTTGATGGTAAAATTGACTTTGGTGAAATTATCGAATGCCGTGTACCACAAAACAAAGGTGACTTGATTAAGAACATTTCCCTTAAGATAACCTTGAGTGATCCAACACCAGACGAGAGTAATTTAATCAATAACCTCGTATACGTGCCATCTGTGTGTACGGAACTCATTGAATATGCAGAACTTCTCATCGGTGGACAGACGATTGAGCGAATCACAGGAGAATACATATTCATGCATCAACAATTGTACAATAATGATGACGACGTCGCACAGTCGCTTTACTTTTTGAATAGTCATGGAAACTATCTTGGGTATCGCGACGACTACACATTCTTCATTGATTTACCATTCTTCTTCTATAGATTTCCAAACTTGTCGATTCCTGTGTGTGCATTGACGAAACAATTGGTCCAAGTTCGTTTGAAGTTGCGACCGCTTAATAAGATTGTTCGAGACACGAAAAATAACATCATCCCCTCGAACGTGACGGCGTCGATTAAGAATGTGTCTATGGATACAGAATTTGTATTCATTGGAACGGATGAAAAGAATTATTTATTGACTCGCCCACTTGAGTATGTGATTACCCAACTTCAAATGTCACAGTTTGTCATGCCTTACGGTGTGGATACAAAGTCGGTGATGCTTAAATTTCAACACCCAGTCAAAGAAATGTATTTTGTCGCACAAAACGAATACTATACCAGCAATAACCTTCCATTAAACTTTGAAAAGATTGATAATGTTGAATTGAAGTTTAACGACAATCAAATATTTAACGCTGATCATAAATTTATTACATACCAACAACCGTTTGCCCACCACACGAACTCACCAACGGTGCTTGGTGTTACAGCGGTTAATCCAATCTTCGGTGTGTATTCATTCTCCGAAAACCCACAAGTCGAATACCCAACAGGTCAAGTAAATATGAGTCGTGTATATCATAAACTCTTTACGATTAAACTCGACTCGACGACGAACGGTCCAAACACGGTTCGTGTCTACGCAAAGAACTATAACGTTCTGTGCATTCAAAGTGGATTAGCTGGTTTAAAATTTTAACCCTTTATAGTAGTAATGGCTGGTAGACTTCAGCTCGAGACAACCGGTCCACAGGACAGGTTTTTTACGGTTGAACCGCAATTTACATATTTCACGAAACGGTTTTCCAGACATACAAATTTCGCGAAAACATTCACGAAACATGATTTTGACGGTGTACCCGAATTCGGAACCACACTTCGTAGCCGGATTCCGGTTAATATTGGAGATCTTTTAAAAACAGTAAGTTTTGAAATTGAACTCGACGCGATTCCGAATGCTTCGAGTAGTGGTATTGGGTACGTCGAGTCCATCGCGCATGCCATGATTGAATACGTGGACCTCATCATCGGTGGTAAAATAATACAACGTATTCCGAGCGATTATCTACAAATTTACTCAGAACACAACTGCACACAGACGAACCAGACCGCTCTATCCAAACTCATTGGAAAGTATCCAAATAGACAATCATCTGTGCGTGTCGCTGATCCAACCATCATTGGTTATCTCGGTACGGCGACTACACGTGAAAAGTATTTCGTCGATGTTCCTTTTTACTTTTATAAAAACCCAGAACTCGCGATACCTCTGTGTGCCATCGACAAGCAAGAAGTCGAAATAGAGGTAAAGTTTAGAAACATTGAAGATGTCGTCGTCGACAACACAAAAATTCTCTTGAACAACGTGACTTCCTATGCATCACACACGACTGCTGGAATTGGCTATGAAGTTGGTAATTATCTTCAAATTGGTGTCGATATCGATGGTGAGGCGATTGGTGATGAGTCGGGCTTTTCAGTGGCGTTATCAAAAGATGGATCCATCATGGCGGTCGGGGCGCCAAATAACGACGCGGTACCGAATGATTCCGGACATGCGCGGGTGTACCAACTCGTCAATCAGACGTGGACACAGTTAGGATCGGATATAGATGGAAGTGTTGCGAATGATTTCTTTGGTCAGTCGATTTCACTTTCATCGAATGGTACTATTCTCGCAGTCGGTGCACCAGATCATAATTATAATGGCATCTCGAATAACGGTCAGGTGAAGATCTTTCGATGGAATGGAACCACGTGGGGAAGTGGTGAAGCGATAAATCCAGTGATTCACGCGTCAAATCTAAACTTGAACTTTGGGAATGCGGTTGATCTTTCGGATGACGGGAATACGATTGTCATCGGTGGTCGTGGATATGCGACGTCGCAAGGTGTTTTCTATATATATAAATACGAAGAAGGTGCATGGGTACATAAACATACTGAACTTGGCCGGGTAACAGGTGATGCACTCGGATACAGTGTATCTATTTCGGGTGACGGATTGCGTGTGGCGAGTGGCGCGAACAATCCAGATGGCACGAGTTATTTCAGAACGTTATACTTAAATTCAATCACACAAGAATGGCTTCCGCTTGGTGACTACATCGAAAGTGAAAACCCCGGGGATGAATTTGGATTTTCCATTAGTTTTGCGAGAGATGGTCACAGACTCGCTGTCGGTGGTCCGAAGAATTCAAGCTCTCGGGGTCACGTGCGTGTGTTTGAGTACGTCAATGGTAATTGGACACAACTCGGATCCGATGTTGACGGTGAAGCGCTGGGTGATCAAAGTGGTACCTCGGTCGCACTATCAGACGATGGAAGTATTCTCGTCGTTGGTGCAAACTTGAACGACGGAACTGGTACGGATGCGGGACATGTGCGTGTGTATACGTATGGTTTGAGTGGTTGGGCTCGAGTTGGTAAAGACCTCGACGCCGAAGCCCTTGGTGATGAACTCGGTTGGTCCGTTGCAGTTTCAGGTGACGGGACGCGCGTTGCAGCCGGTGCAAAATCGAACGATGGAACTGGTACGAGCGCGGGTCATGTTCGTGTATATGATCAACTGAAACGATCCTATCTCGAAAATAGAATTAAAAAGTTCAACATGAACCTTGAACTCATCTTTCTTGAAAGCGCTGAACGACTCAAGATTCAACACACACGGCGAGACTTTGTGATCACACAGCTTCAGGAGAATGCATTCAAAATTCCAAAGAGTGTTCGTGACAATACGTTTAATTTATCGTTTGTAAATCCAGTCAAAGAACTCTTCTTCGTTATTCAACGCGAGAATAAACGTAAATTCTCCGATTTTGTGAGTCCGTTTGACTATGATAACATTTACGTGGCGGTTGATAATCGTCTCTTCTTTTATGAAAACCTTGTGTCTCTCGATTTACGTCTCGACGATGAACAAATCATCTCGGGTGAAACGGGTAAATTTATGTTTCTAAAGGCGCTTCAACCTGGTATTCACCACGCAAAAACGCCTCTCATTCGACGATTTTATTCGTACAATTTCGGATTTGAACCAGAAAAACCATACCCCACAGGTCAGAAGAACTTTACACTCATCAAGAATCAAACCCTTAAAATGAATGTCACACCAAATGACACACACGACCGCGATTTACGTGTATACGCCCTAAGTTACAACATCCTTCGAATTATGGATGGAATTGCACAAACTATTTTTGGAGACAACTAATAAATGAAGACTGGTTTTGATCTCAGTGATACGGGTAACGATATGTATGAAAGTCATTTGAAAACTATCATAGATATTGTGACACCAGTCATCGAAAGGGCTATCATCCTTTCATGCGAATATGCAAAAGCGTGTGGAAGAGACGCAATCGTCAGTAAAGACTTTGAATACGCTGCAAAATATTGTGCCATGCGCACAGTTGGACAACATATTGGAAGTTACTTTCCCGAAATTTACGAAAACATTGATGACGAAGAAGACATCGACGATATTGACATCATTGACGATGACAGTATTGAATTTGTAAGGTACTCAGGAGACGATCCAGCATTTAAAGCCATTAACGAGACGTATGACGCATGGGATTCGTGGGTACCACAAAGTCCGGTAGAAGAGCTCTTAAAAAATGCTATTAATAGTAATGAGCACTGTGGAGGGATGGACCACGAATGAATTTAAAGTCATCGATGATGATAGTGCCTCTGATTCCGATTCGGATAGTGACAGCGACAGTGATACATCCAGGACGCGTGGGTATAAAAAGACAGAGTACAAAAAAATTGCACTCGAAGAAGATCTGCTTCCCGAATAATTTCTGTAAGTATAGTATACTATACAATGAAGCAGGCGATCGATGCCGTCACCTTGGTCACCCAGGAGCTTGAGTCCCAGTCCCTTAACGCGGTCGTCGCCGGTTTTTCCTTCGCGGCCGCGCTTGCGTGGATGGACTTGGTTCGATTCTTGATCAACCAAATCGTTAAGGTTCAACGTAACGGTGGTATGCACTACACGTTGACTGCCTTGTTCACGACGCTCTTGTCGGTGACCGTGTACTTGGTCATGTCGCAAATGTCGTCTCGTGTTCGCAAACCCCTCCAACCGGTCTACGCGGTTACGCGGGCGTAATCACCTGTGGTTTACGTTTCGTGAGCATCAAAGCAATGATGCCAACAAAAACAATCAAAGCTATGGACGCATACTCTTTCCATCTATAAGGATTCTCCAATTCGGGAATACTTATTGGTGGCGGTAACTCCGTTTTTCGATCAACTTTAGGCAAACTTTCGAGTTTATCAGTAGATCCTGTAATTTCAAATTTAAGTACGTGATCCTGGTTTCTAAAATCATAGGGAATGAGTCGTCCGTGACTCATATAGAAGAACTCGACACATAACTCGTGAATAGAACGTTGTGGTCCAGAATGAAATTCATGTGTTAATGGATCGTCGGCGCCTGTGTGTATGATTTCACCATTTTTCGTGAGAATACGTCCCGTATAAAAAGGTGTATTTGAAAAGACAGTCTTGTTAAATTGATCAGAACCAGAACTCACGCGAACGATGATTGATGTTGGTCCATTGAGATTCACGGCGCCTGTAACGATACGACCATTTGATGACGTATAATCGAGCGACGCGAGTCCTAATACTTGATGGGGAGTGGTGTTTGCAGATGCATTACTCGTGTATCCATATAGACCACTTCCAAACTCAAACGTGAAGGTATTTGAGTCACCGACATTGGAAAATGTGAGAGCATTCGTGTCATCGTCATAGATGACTGATGTCACATTAGATACGGGTGGTGCGAGTTCATTTAACAAATCCGTCGCGAGATCATGTGCATTCGAGTAGTTTGTCTCATCGAGCACGACGAGTGTTCCATCCACGGTAAATGATTTATTTGCGGAATGAATGAGAAGTTGTGTGTTTGGGATTTTTGCTGATACGAGCGAAATCTTTGAAACGTTATAGATTGGACTTTTGAGATTCACGACGTAATTCGATGGCGATGGGTACAAGGTAGCATCTCTTTCACTGCTATCTATGTCGAGGCTGTAGACCTTCATTAAAATATAGGTACAAATATTTTAATGATTGTTTTACACGGATATCTATATCAATTTAATAGAAGCGTTGAGCCAACGGATTATTCGTGAGTTGGTTCTTCGCGACATCGAGCTCATTGCATCTGGCGTTGGGATTTTCGTTACCCTTATAGGCGTTGAAGTTGTAGTATTTGTCATTGGTGTATTGTTGCGTCCAAGCACCGTTGGCAGCGTTCATGCGTCCATCAATTCGCGTGGTATCGGCACGAACACTCGAAAGAACACCACCCTGCTTCAAGGCTGTTTCTCTGACATTCATGCGTCCAGCATTACCCGCTCTGTTCGCCTTACCACGACGATCATCTGCACGGAAACCATAGTTTTGGAGTTGTTCTGTGGTGTATCCCGTGTGGCCACGTTCCTGGGCGATCATGCTACCCGGAGCGTTCCTGTAACCACCATGGAAGTTATGAATACCTGGAGCCGGTTGATTATTGTACTGGTATTGGAATTCATTTGCATCAGACTTATTACGTGTCGGGTCTTGAGCCATCGTTCCCAATGGAATGAATCGCTTGGCTGGGGCATTTTCAAGACCATCCGTGCGCAAACCAGTCTCCGATCTATTGGTCGTACGCTTGGTACGTTCGTGCTCTTGACGAACCATGCGTCCACCCATACCCTGTGCGCGACCCGGCATTTCTGGGCGTCGATTCGGAAGAAACGCCGTCTTTTCTGGCATGTTATGCGTGACCTCACCAATGAGGCCGTGACGACCACCGGAGATATCGTGTGCCGGACCAGATCGACCTGGAAGCGTAGTCAAACGGTATTCACCGACATTCACCGGATTGACACGGAAAAGTTGTTGGTATCCTCCATATGCGGGAACGTTCGGTCCAACACCAACACCCGGACCAACCATTTGCTTTTCAATCGGCGAGAGGTTATTCATACGCCCTTGGTCATACATACGGTTTCGCATATTCAAGATTTCTTGGCCACCGCTTCGCTGTTGTGGAGCGATGACCGCAAACGACGGGGTTTCATTCTTCGGCTGCACGGAAACGGGTGCCTCAAAACGATTTTCTCTGAATTCCGGAACTTGATCAGACAAGAGTGGTTCTTGTGGTTCGGTGATGAGACGAGGTCCCAGTTGAACAGGTTCAGTGTCCTTACTGAGGGATCGACCCGCATACACCAAGCCAGCTACCGCTAAAACTGAGATGGGATCAGCCATTCTTACTTCTTGCTAATATTTTTATTGTGGTATCTTTGGTTAAACAAGCCATTCTGAAGATCAGCTCGGGTGCTCGTCGGTTCATAGGTCATAGACTGAAGCGGAAGCTTACATTCAATGTTTTGAAGAGGGAAAAAGTTACGTTCGTGCGTCTTCACCAAGAACTTGTTGAACTGTGACGTCGACTGCGGTCTGAGTTCATCACTCGTGTCGATGTATTGCGCTGGGGATCCCTTACCAGCCATATATGGCGCCGTGCCATACAACATGGTCTGGGGTCTCGAACCATAGTTCAACGTACTCGGTTGAGGGTATACGAAAACGTCATCCGTCGCGCGGTTTGTCGGGATTGCCGGATTTTCAACGAGCGACAAGCCAGGTTGGAGCTGATATGCCATTTACTATTAGATAAGAATATTTATCGTCTGTCTCCGCTGAAATCTAATCCCGAGAAAGCGCCGAGCTGAGCACCTCTCGCATTGGGGTTGCAAGCACCCGTGTCACTTCTACATAAGGAACGATGCTTATCACCGTAACACCATTCGGCAAACGCCGTTTGATCACCTGGAATGGAGGTGACCGGTCCACTGACAAATTGTCGAGAGGCGGCACTCTTTTGATACATGGGAAGTGGGGATCTCGACCTCCCTGCATCATAGGGGATGCGATCATCCACAAAACTTCGAACAATAGGTCGAACCGACGAGTAATCACACGCCGGTGGTCTGTTGGGGTTATCAGTAATGTCCGTCAATAGAACATTCGCCATCGGATTATCAATCGACGGCATCTGACACCCCTGACCACCAAACATCGGTCGTCCATAGGTCTCCTTGATCATCTTCGCCTTGTACATAACATAAAGAACACCGAGAACGGTCGCACCTAACACAAAGACACGAACATCACGTCGAATCAAATAAAGAAAACAGGTCGCGTAAATGACGAATCTTGAAGCGGCATTCACGCGTTCTTCTGGAGATTGTTTATTGGTTGGCCAGAATTGCAAAACCTTATCCGCCTTGATCAACTCTTTAGGGTCGTCAAACCAAGCCTTCATTTATATAATGTAAGGTTTATTTTTTCATAAGGTTACCAAACATGCTGTTCATGGTCTTCATGAGTGCAGCTTCGTCGATACCCGTCCCATCGTCACCCATTTTGTCTGCGCAATCCTTTGCGATGTTTTCAATCATACTCAACGTCTCTGCCGGAATAGCGGTGATCGTCGTTCCAAGCATGTAGAGCGTTTGGAGATATTGCCAGATCGCATCCTTCGTGTTCGTCGAGAGGGACGCCTTCCAATTGTCCTTGAAATTCAATTCACAGAGATAATCAATTTTGTTGATATCTTCGAGAATGAACGAATCATCCTTTTGTGAAATCTTATCCGCATACGGACTGATTCCAGTCATAAACGTATCGACAGCCATTCTCGGATTCGCATCCTTGAGAAGTTCAAACTGAGTCATGAATTTTTTAATGCCTTTCTCCTGTGGGAATGTCTTGTGCAATTCCACAAGAAATTGAGTCATCATGTCGTTAAAAGCAGAAACCGACGCCATTTTAATACTATACCCTCAAAATCTTTAAGTCTAAAAAGGTTCCGTTGAAATCGACTCACGTTGACCGATACCGTTCGAAACAATAAAATAAATAAGAATGGCGTTGAGTGCCGCCGGCTTCGTGTACTGAGCCATTTGAAGCTTACCTTCGTTGTTGAGTTGCGCCTTCGCGTGAATGTAGATAACCGTGATGAGTCCACCGATCAACGCAGCCCAAACGGGATCTCGAAGATAGTCGGAGAGTTCCATTTAATTATAGCCAACTTTTTTTGTTCTGCGTTCTGGAGCGTCCCCGAAAAAGACGTTTTCGTCTTGAGTCTCGGCTTCAGGTTGGGGGTATGGGTCCTGAACATTATTAATCGTCTTGAACTCGTTATCGAGTGGGGAACCCATCGGACGCGCTAATTCTTCGACTGGTGCGATGTCTTCGACGTCCGCCGGAAAGGCTCCTCCTTCTGGTTCAGCTTCGGCCATCGGCTCAGCCATCGGCTCAGCCATCGGCTCAGCCATCGGCTCGGCTTCCGGTTCTCCGTCGAAAATATCGGGATCTTCGGGATCATCGGTTTCACCGATATCGATGTCCTTGCTTTCTTGTGACATATACGTTTGAAGGATTTGTTGCACCGGAATTAATTCCTTAATGGATTCTTCGATGCACGCACTGAAACGCGCGACGAGCTTTTCATCGCGAGTATACTCCGATTGTTCTTCGTGATACACATACGGATCTTTGTACAGATTTTTCGCGGCGTTGTTGTACACGGTTTGAATAAACACTTCATTCGTGGGAAGCTTCAAACTGATCTTCTTATTGTCAGACTTCAAACGAACCGCTGAAAGAATTTTCGTGCACGCGACAAAAACGGCGGCGAGAAGATCACTAAACCACGCACACCGCTCCGTGATGTTATCAGAATGCGACTTTGACATGGCGTTACTCCAATTCGGCACTTCCTTGAGAAGCTTTTGATACATGATGAGCACCTTTCGCCCCTTTGAGAGCTTGTCTGCTTCATCGTACATATCCTGAAACACTTCAATCATAACCGGGGTCATGAGATGACACAATTGTCCGAGATACTCTTTCTTCGCTTCGACGAGTACGTTTAAATTGTCCATTTATGATTTAAGTGGGGTTTTAAATACAAAGATTACCACGCACTCACTTCCTATACTGATTCGCAACCTTCCTGAGATTGACGAAACTTGGAAATTCTACGTCTGGATCTTCCTGTTCATTTTTCGATTCCCTGGTTACTTTGACATCCCAAGTGACGTAGATATCTATCTCAGAAACTAACTGTGTGATAAATCCACCATTGTCGAGTTGTCGTTGGAGATACCTCGCGGCGATGGCACGATCAAACGAAGGATATCCCATAACAACACTTGGAACACGGAGAAAGACTTGTTTCTGACCAAACTCAGCCGTCTGTTTAATCTTTCTCGAAAATTGTTCAAATATTTTGGTATATATTTCCTTTTTTATTTGTTTTCGTGTATTTTCGATCTTTTGAACATCATTGATGTTGATCATTACAATTAACGGAATTTATTTTTGGCGATTTCAAACTCACTTCTGGTAGGCATCGCCTTCTCTTTGACGAGCGTGTATTCAATAAAGTCTTGACCAGCTTCACCATCAGTGAACGGCTTGATGTCATTTGGGATGTCGGCGTCGATCGGTTGCGTACGGAGAGACTTGATCTTCACAACATCACCAACAATTTCAGCATCCACCGTCACAGCAAAACCAAACGCAAAGCCATTGTTTTTCACCGCCATAAACATCGCACGATAAAACTCCTTGGTACCGTTACGTTCCACAAACTTCTTGATGGCTGTCGTTTCGATAATGTAATTACACACACCCGTCTTCGCCTTGATCGCCTTGTTCGTCGCGAGCACGAGACGTTCAATCGTGTCGTTGTCAAGCTTGGTTTCGACCATTCTATATTTCGAGATGTCTTCGACTGGGTCATCGAGGATCACCCCTTCATTGGCTTGGCTCCATCCTGAGAAACCAAAAATTTCAGTATAAGATTCGCGTCTAATCGTCAACATGAGGGCGACGACCAGGAGTAGGGCAATGGGCAATCCATTCATCATGCGTTAATTTAAATTGAGAAAATAAACCAGTACATATAAATGTCGTTACTGGTTTACAGTCCGAGGTGTGCACATAGCCTAGACATTATTGATTATATTCAAAAGAACAAGACTTTCAAACAGTTGGTAAAGTTCCATAATATAAACACCCAGGGCATCCCACAGAAGTTTGCAAACTCTATTAGCCGAGTTCCAACACTTCTAACACAAAACGGAAAGATTCTCGTCGGGAACGAAATCAAGGCGTGGCTTGAGTCCCTTCTCCCGACGGATGATTTCGGTGGGTGTGGGTTTGGTTCCGCGTGTGCCGTGTCTTCACTGGAAGGCGATGACGATGATGGGGATATTTTCAGTTTGGATAGTTACGGTAGATCCTTACAGCCAGCCATCACAAAAGAACTCGAACAGCGCATATCCATGAGTGTGTCGGATGCGTATAATAACATAAAGAAGTAATTAATTAGACTTATAGATATGAGATTGGTTACGATTCAGGCATCGGCATTTAAATCTACATTTGAAGTTCTAAAGGATGTACTGAATGATCTGAACATATACTTTAAGCCGACTGGGATGTACATCGTCACTTTGGATACCGCGCGTACATCACTCGTCGATATGTTTCTTCCTGCTGAAAACTTTGAAGAGTATGTATGCGAACAAGAAGTCATCGCAGGTATCAACATTTCTAACACGTTCAAGTTGTTAAAATCTATCACGAATAATGATGTACTCAAGATTACGGTTGACTCCAAAGAATTCATGAACATTGAAATCGTGAGTGAGGCCAAGAAGACGAGCACCAACTTTGAATTGAAACTTCTCGATATTAATGAAAGTCAAATTGAGGTACCTGATATTCAAATGACAACAGTCACGACACTACCTTCCATGGACTTACAACGTCTGTGTCGAGACATGTCAAATATTGGAACTGAAATTGAAATCACGCGCGTGGGTACGAAACTCCGTTTACGATGTGACGGGGATTTCGCCAATCAAGAAACGGAGATTGAGTGCAATGAAGAGAGTCCATTGATATCGGGACTCTATTCATTGAAGTATTTGAACATCTTCACGAAAGCGACGAGCATGTGCGCGTCTGTACAAATTCTTCAAGAAGAAGCGAATCGTTTTTTGATTTTGAAATACAACGTCGCAGATCTCGGTGAGCTTCGATTCTATCTCGCCACTAAGGCAAGCGAAGATCAGTTGTAAATCCTTTGAGTGTACTGACATTCTTCGACATCCCCAGTGCGTTCGTTAGACGAATGTGTGGGTAGTCCTTTCTTAGAGTTTCTTCGGTATAATATAACATATCACATATACGTACCTTTTCACCATGAAAATCGTTTTTAGGTCCAGCGTATCGCTTCACCTTTTTGGTGATGTCTTTTACAGGTTTATCATCATGATCAACCAACCAGGCTTCACCCAAAGGGATACTAAACGAGAATCCATCACTGATATCATCGGGTAAACAGAAATTCATATTTTCAGTGATGAGTTTATACGTTTTACCATTATACCAATATTTCACGCGAAGAATAGTTTTTGTGACATTTTCTGGAATTTGTGTGTTTACAAAATCCTTGTACATTAAATCACAATAGACCTCATCTGTATCGTGGTCCCAATATTTAGATTCATCTTTCCAGAATCTATCCTTGATCTCGTATTTTGTCATCGGTTTTACCGTGTAGTCCATGCTCACATGATCAATATAATAATCCGGTAACGTAGTCATGTACTTATAAAACCCATACGTCCAAACAATAATACGGTTTAAAAGATTGGTGAACATTGTTTTATATGGAGGGCAACTTTTTAAGTAGATACAACAACAAGATTGACAAGTGGAAGGAGTTAATCGAGAGTGACCCACAAAATAAGAGTACATATGAAAATGAAATGTCAAATTACATAATCAAGTGTATGCCTTATATGAACAGACACGTCGAAGACGCGGCGACAGTCACGACGATTGATAATGTGTTCAATTGTAAAGAAACACAAGGTCTACAAAGAAAGGATATATTTATGGACTATCTCAACGATGTCGAAAATCAGAATGTCCATAGACCTTTCGAAAGAAAGAAAGATGAGTGTCCCCAATGTGAACGAAGTAACATTGTATTCTTCGGGGACACGAGCGATCTCATATGCGATCAATGTGGTCTCGTGGTCGCATCCTTGATTAGTGAAGAACTCACGTACAGAGAAGAACAAGAGAATACAGAGAAAATAGTCAATTATTCTTACAAGAGGGAGAATCACTTCAATGAGCAAATGTCACAATTTCAGGCACAAGAAATGACGACTATACCCGATGAAGTCATAGAACAGCTTCGAGCCGAACTCAAAAAGCTCAAGATTAAGTCTCTCGAGGAAATCACGCATACACGCATCCGTGGACTTTTGAAAAAGCTCCGTCTCAATAAGTACTATGAACACGTACCATACATCACGAACATACTTAACGGTATAAAACCCCCCAACATGCCACAAGAGCTCGAAGAACGTCTTCGAATCATGTTCAAAGATATACAACAGCCTTTCGATCGTCACTGCCCGCTCGATCGAAAGAATTTCTTGAGTTATTCGTATGTATTGTATAAATTTTGTGAGTTGCTCGGTGAAGACGAATATCTTCAATACTTTCCACTCTTAAAGTCGAAAGAGAAGTTGTATCAACAAGATGTCATATGGAAGAATATATGTGGTGATCTTCAATGGGAATTTATCCCAACGACATAAAGATATCACGCGATCCATGAGTAGCATGGAAGATCCACGCAATCTTATTCTTGAGCGATTGCAACTCGGCAAGACTAAGTATGGGCACGGTGTTCGCGTTGATGACGATACAATCACGTGGGGTACGAAGAAAGATTCATGGATGCACATGGCGAGAGAAGAATTTCTCGATGGAATCATTTACGTGATCGCGGACTATATACGAAACGGTAGAGAATCGGTAAAAGAGATGTCATATCTAGAATTTAGGTACACGTATACTAATAATGCCGTAAAAAAAGAGGGTGACGATGATAATGAACTCATTCTATTTATTCTTCGACGAGTTCATATGATAGAGAGTCCGCTACATAAATATTTAATCAGATCACTTATTAACACGTTACAGTTTTGTTGATGAGGCGATTCGGTTCAGCGGCTTGTTTCACGTGAATACCATGATACGTGAAATCAAACGCCGGGAAACGATCCTTTATTTGTTGAGAAAGTGCGGTCACTTCAAGATGTCTTGGAATACTACTACATACAGCCAAACGTTCGAGTTCGAGCATTCTATCCTCCATGTGGACGAATGCTTTTAAAGATTCAGACGTGACACCCGAATCTTCCATACGCTTATACATACCCTTGGACATACCTTCGCTCATGTAAAAGTGCTTGGAACCGGCGACTTCATCTGTATTAACAACTCTATCGTACATGAGCGCACCAGCGATTAAAAGTAAAAACACCGTCGTGATCATTTATTAGATGGCAACAATTTAAATACATCATTAATTTTGTGCACGATGTTGAAGAGTTGCTCAGATGTCTCAACTTTACTCGGTGTGATGATCTCAAATTCAACTTGATACGAGGTCGCGTCTTCCGAGTCCATGTCGACTGTATCTCCTGTAGACTTTGTCATGTCTATGCTCAAGTTCTTACGGATGAATGATTTACGCTCCTTGAATCGTTTACGATCCATATCCGTATAATCACCGTCGTCGGGCATGGGTACTTCTCGGCAGATGCTAAATCGGACATCAAACGGCGCATTCTTCACCTTTTTTATATCTTCCTTAAACATCGAACGCTTTTGGATGATGGTTTGATCACCTGTTTCATCGTCGATAGTCATGCGAACACTGTCACGCTCCCTGTAAAATACTTCAGATGACGATGTTTTGACATCTTGCCATCCATCGTATTGTTCGAGGCCATGTAATAGTCGTTCGAAAACTTCTTTTCCGACATTTGTGTCAAACATAGACCCGTTAAACTTCCCAAGACGCATTTCTACTTCAATGGAAGGGTCGTCTTTGTTCGCATCAAAGGCGGCTTCAACTTTCTTGAGAATAGATTCAACGTTCATGATTTCTTACATTTCTCATTCGCGTTTTCCTCTTAAGCCTTTTTTATGCACAAATTCTAATGAAAGGATTTCTAAATTCTGGAAACACGTGTTATTTTAATACAAGTTTACAATGCCTTCTTCATATTCCGTGTCTTTCAAACTATTTCATAGATCATGGGTACGAGGGATCATGTGAATTTACAAAGGTATACGCACACATGACTCGGTTGTTTTGGAAAGTGAGTGATATGCGAGTGATCGACGTGACACTCCTTCTAAAACTTTTTCAGACGAAATTTCCACGATTCGTTGACAACGAACAACATGACATCCAAGAAACGATTTTGTGTATCATCGATATTTTAGAAAAGTCCGTGCCAATCATTAAACAATGGTTCTATGGTAAAAAAGTTCAACAAACCATCTGGCCCGGTGGAAAGTCAGAACGAATCGAAGACTTCGGTATGCATATCATGTGTTCCAGGGGTACATCCATGGAAGAAATGCTTCACGATTCTGTGAAATGGAATCCAATCACCGATTACATCGATGACGACGGAAACGTGCACCACATCGCCACGACGCGATGTATTTTTTCAGAACTTCCAAAAGTGCTTATGATTTCATTCGATAAAAAGAGTCACGTCGATGTATCGGATAAAATATATATTAATGCATTCGAATATTCACTCGTCGCGTCAGGAATTCACGTGGGCGTACAGCGTGGTGGGCATTATCTTGCTTTCACAAAACACAAAGGCAAATGGTATTACAAGAATGATGATTTTGTCACGGAACAAGCACTCCCTATCCGTACAGGGCATTATGTCTTGGTATACAATCTAAAAACTCCTTCATCTCAATGCCCTCCTTGATATTCACAAGTGTTCGGTAGAATGTTCGTCTATTATTTGGGTATGTTTTATCTCGTCGTCGCTTGAGTGGTTTCCACCACAAAGGACCATCCTCCCACGTCACGTACATACACTCAACGATGGCACCCTCCTCAAACCACGGTTCATTCATTTTTGATATAGGAAACTCACTTTCAAAAAACAACTTTCCCTTTTCTTGAACATAGAGTTTCCACACGGGTGGTCCCACCTGACCAACCCCCGTGAAACTTGTGTCCTTTTTCATATAAAAGTCAACCGTGTTTTTGTTTCTCGGTTTCCACTTGAACATCGTCTCATGCGTTCCTATTCTCACCGGTTCATTCACGGGTGTGAATACGAGTCCATCAACCTCTTGTGTCACTGTCGGTAAATATTCATCCATAAACTTTTTGAATTTAATGAGTGGATAAAATGTTTTGAGTTTGAGTCTATATTTATCCGTCTTCACGTAGACTATAGTTTTCAACAACTTTCCAATCTCATCGAGTCGTTGTTTAAAATTCATATGACCAACGGGTTTGCCATTGATAATGATCGCGTCATAAACCATGAGTGTGTCTTCATACAATTCTCCATCGAGAATGGTTCCTTCATATGCAGGACGACGTAAACTGACTGATACCTCAAACATCTCAAACGATCGATTCACGAATACACATTTGCGCACACCCTCATACGTTAACGCAACCATCATGTAGCGCATACCATCCGTTTTTTCACACACAACATATTCATTGTTTTGTAAGATTGGAAAATGTTTGCGTTCGATCGATATGGGTTGTGGTCCGGGAAAATATTCTTTCGTTCCCCACACTTTATGTATGAAGTCCACGACATATTTATACAGTGGTTCCGACGACGGTATAGACATGTTGATATATGGATTTTAAGCTTTAATTTGTTGAAACACCTGCGGCGTTGAGGATGTTACTAATGCACTCATGTGAGTAAGTCATGGTTAACTTAGCCGCCGTAAATGCATGAATCTTCATCCCATTTTCTTTGAATTTTTGAAACATACTTTCAGCTCGTGGAAGAATCTTAATATTTGCCGTCTTCTTGTCCTTCAAGAATTTCGACGCATTTTTACAATTCATAATCCACACGCGAGCTCCGGTTGATTCGACTGTGTATAGGTTTTCCGAAATCTTTCGACTGACTTCTGTGTCAAAGTGAAGACCCATTTGACTGTTAGGTTCGAGACATTCATCATCACGAACCTTCGCTTTGAAAAGTCCCCAGTCGATACCCTCCTTTACACCTGGAAACACGAGACACCCAACACCTTCATGTTTCTCAAACACTTGTAGAATCGATTCATCATCCATACCCACACCAAAGTCCACGAAGAGAATCTTATCCGGCATCTTCTTCACAGCATCCGTGATGGCATCACACTTTTCATACGGGTCATCATTCACGAATACGATTTCATTATTCACACCGCGCTCGAGACACTTCAAATTCAAACGAAGAATCGTGTGTAATGTCTTCACGTGACATGATTTTGATCGAGTCGTGAGAATGGTCGTGATTTTCATACTCTATTTTCATAGTATCTAAGCCTTAAGCCTTTCATTGAGGCATCCACTAAATGGTAAATTCCCTACGTGTCCGAGCGTCGTATTAATGTCTGCATAAATCTTCCCACCACACTGCTGCCAACGTCGACAGAATGCATAATCTTCCGAGAGATATCGTTTGGTTTCTGGGTCGATCATACAATCGAAGCATGCGTGGTAATCATCAAAGTCTCGATTTTGGTGGTCGTTTTTGCACCACAGCTCTGGGAACTTTTCTTCGAGTTTCGTAAAGACTTCGCGCTTAATGAGCATAAACCCGGTCGGTCCATCCAAAATTTCAATGAATCCCTTTTCAACTGGGCGACGTGAAGCCCCGAAATTCAACACGAGACTCGACGAGAGCATGGCCATGTTACGATCGTCTCCACCTTTTACAGCGTTCGCCGCTTGGTCCCACATGACACACTTCTTAGGATAACACGCGACCGCGATGTCGTGGTCGGAATTAATGAGTCGCAATACACTATCAGGATCGAAGTCGACATCGGCATCGATAAACATGAAGTATTCGGCGTCAGTCTTTTGCATGAAGCGACCAACAGCCACGTTTCGAGCGCGATGCACGAGAGATTCATTTTCAGTGGTATCGATATACAACTGAATACCGTGTTTAATCAAATGAAGCTGTAATTTTATTATACCTATCATATACTTTTCTAAACACAACCCCCCGTAGCATGGCGTACTCAAAAAGACCTTCTTTGTCATTTAACTATTTTTGAGCTTTAACCTCTAAGTGTTTTTTTATGATACTTTCAATCTTATTGATCGTCGGTACCGAGACTGAACACTTTTCGCATATGTCCGACTTGGAATATTTACCACTGAGTACTACGAGTATGATTGCTGACGCGATGCTATTGGGTGTCTTACTCATGAGTTCAACACAGTCTTCGAGCGCGGTGCACACTTTGTTACATTGTAATCGTTCCTCTCTCGATACATTGAAAGGGCCGAGAAGTCGAGGCATGATATCTATTGGTTTCGTGACGTAATTTTTTTCAGTCTTACCCATCAATGTGTCTTTGAATATTTGTGTCGTACGACTAATGTCTTTCGATTGAATACCAAACATATCCGCAATCTCTTTCGTCGTTCTCGGAAATTGTGCGAGACGACACGCATAAAGTACACAATTAGCTTTGATACCGAGTCGCACGGCACCGCGAGTAAGTTTTTCTGTATTGAATTTTCTGTACATAATTTTGGCATCCTTGAGAATACAATCGGGAAGCGTGTGACACGCCTCGTCGATATCTTTGTACGCGTGGAACAAAGATCTGTCGCGATGATTCATCGACATATGAAAATTAATTTTCGCCATACGTTTGTTTTCGTATGTTGACACTCTATATGTAGAGATGACGGTACCCTTACCCCAATTTTGGGAAAACAATTCAGGATTTGCATTTGGATTTCCGCACCGAGATGGATCATTGACCGTACCATCGTCAGAAATGCCACTCGTCCATTCGGGTGATTCATCGATGAATGTCGCATCCACGAGACCACATGATGAACACACCGGAAATCCCTCGGAACCAATCACCTTGGTTCCATCACACTCTCTACATATATTGATATCCACTAGCTTTTGTTCGGATTGATCTTTGAGAAGTTTGTCCACATCGGACCATATAGCAGCTAGCATGTTATTCCTTTTGCTAATTTTAAAATTTTGGTAGTTTTCCACAACTTAGGTTTTTAAAAATTGAGTGCATCCGCGTGGTTCTTTGCGTGCATTTCAATCATATTGACGGTTTCTTTAAAACTCCTGGCGCCTGGGGATCTCGGCTCCCACGCGTTCCATTCTTTATCCACGGTTTTGTAGTCAGATGGAGGTATGACTTGTCCGTCGATCTCGTCGTCGGGAACAATAAAGTCATCCATCTCCGAGTCTGTTTCGTCTTCGTCGTATATTTCGGAATCTGAATCCTCGATATCAATTTCATCTAGATGCGCGTACATATTATTGCCGAGTGATTTGAATTCCAAATCTTCGAGGGTTGTTCCACTTGGGTGGTGTTCCATCACACTTTCATAGGGAGCTGGACTCATATCATGCTCATCATCTTCCAATTGATAGACACACGCGGATTTATATACAAGTTCTGTGGCATTTAAGTATCTTATTCCAAGAACCAGGCCGGTATTCATACCAACCACCCCGTACATTTCGTCTTCAATACCGTCTTCGTTTACAAGTAATTTTACTATATCATTCTGGTTAATATCTGATGCGACAATCATGCTTAAAATTTTAGGACAAAAAATAATCAACGATAATACTACAGATGAAAATCACAATTTATTCGAAGGAAGGATGTCAATACTGCGAGCACGCCGTCACACTGTGCGAATCGGAAGGGATCGATTACGAAAAGGTTATGATTGAGAAAGAGGATCTCAAAAAATTGTGTGGTGGTCGGTTTGATTCCTACCCTCAAATATTTAGTGATGGACGTCACATCGGAAACTATTTTGAATTTCAGGAATGGGTTGAGGATGAGTATGAGCCAATCTTGGCGCCTACCCTACACAGATTTACTGTGTTTCCCCTGAAGTATCCACACCTGTGGGATCTCTATAAGAAGGCTCAAATGTCCAATTGGACTGCTGAGGAAGTAGATCTCTCGAAAGACTTGGATGACTGGAAGTCCCTCAATGAGAATGAACAGAAATTCATAAAGTATATCCTGGCATTCTTTGCTGGATCCGATGGAATTGTTTTTGAGAATATCAATAACAATTTTGCAGATGAGGTACAGATAAGCGAAGCGCGCTCATTCTACGCGTACCAATGCCATAATGAAATGGTTCATGGTGAAACATATTCAAAACTCATAGATAAGTACATCAAAGACCCATCAGAAAAGAAGGAACTCTTTGAGGCTATCCAGACCGTGCCATGCATTGAAAAGAAGGCACAGTGGGCGATGAAGTGGTTTGACACAAAGTCTCGCTCCTTTGCCGAGCGCCTCTTTGCGTTTGCGTGTGTGGAGGGGATCTTCTTCTCGGGATCATTCTGCGCTATTTATTGGTTGAAGAAGCGGGGTCTCATGCCAGGTCTGTGCTTTTCCAATGAACTTATTTCTCGTGATGAGGGTCTCCACCAAGAGTTTGCTGTGGAACTCTTCAAGACTTTGCGTAATAGACCCAGTACCGAGACCATTCACGCCATTGTGAAGGAAGCTGTGGACATTGAAAAAGGTTTCATCTTAGACGCACTTCCCTGTAACCTCATTGGCATGAACTCTGAGAAGATGTCAGAGTACATTGAGTACGTGTCGGATCGTCTTCTCAAACAAGTCGGTGTGCCACCCATTTGGAACGCAAAGAACCCATTTGATTTTATGGAAAACATCAGCCTTGATGGGAAGACAAACTTCTTCGAGAAGCGGGTGGGTGACTATGGTAAACTTGACGACGACTCAGGTGAGATTGGTTTCGATGAAGATTTTTAATCTTCGATTACAGTATAAATGGACATCAAGACGATTATTATTTTGATTCTCAGCTCACTTCTCTCAGCGGCCATGGGATATATGTATTCAATGAGACAGCGCAAGGCTCGTGCGTTTCCCGGTATAAATGGTGGTGAAAAGAAGATGAAGATGGGTGAAAAGAATATGAAGATGGGTGAAAAGAAGATGAAGAAGATGAAGAAGGATGACAAGAAGATCAAGGGTGTGGATGCCGCACAAGGTGAACCCGCGGTGGTTCAAAGTGGTGTTGCACAGTACGTTATTGAAAACGGACTTTAAGAAAAGGTAACAACTTGTGTATATGATTCACACTCTACAAGCAGCGATCGGTGAAATTGGACCGCTGATTGTAGAACACAGAGGTACCATATTTTTCGAAAATTGTTATTTAATTTGCGAAAAACATGTCCTAAACATGATTGAAAAGATAAAAAATATCCCGTTTGATAAGATTGAGCAAACGGGTGAACGTTCATTCGTATTACTTAACGCATGAGCATGATTTCGTTTCCGTCAGAGCATTTGCACGACGTATACTTACCACTCTTCTTCGGTGCGGTGAGTGGCGCGGCGTCCATGTCCATACCCAAATCAAGAGATCCAAGCTTTTGGTTTTTCGGGGACGGAGCAAAAGAGATTTCAGACATGTACGGTTCCGCCGTCGGCATTTCAGCCATGGATGGCATTTCTTCCTCGTCGTCTTCGTCGTCTTCGTCGTCGTCGTCAAGTTCGGCTTCGATCCTCTTTAATTCTTCATCGGAGATTTCAATTTCTTTATCCGACTCACCTTCACCCGCGAATCCTTCCTTTTGAATCTGCATCATACCCCACACGATCAAAAAGAATACCGCCGTGTGCAAAACGAGACCCGCGATCGACGGGCACCCGTTCGGACTCGACACCCAACCACCAAGAATTCGACGCACGATGATGAACGTGTTCGGATTCGCCACGATAAAGAAAAGTAGAGCCGAGATAATAGAGATCACAAACTTGTCACGCGCCTTCGAGCCGCCACAACCACATCCACAATCTTTAAAGAGACCCATTGTTTATTGTTCCTGGAGAAAAAAATTTGCTTAAAGTTTGGAGTCCAACTAGAGATATAACATACACAAGCATGTCGCTCACTATCCAACAAGCATCCGAATTCAACCCCGCGTCCGTGGGATTTTCGAAACTTCGTAAGAACAAGAACGGTGGCAAAGCTGTCTACCTCAATGGCGACAACAACAGAAAACTTTACATCCAACTTCCGTACATGCGCTCTCCGTATGGCTTGAGCGCCTACACCGATGAAACGAGTGGACGCACGTCGTATTCTCTCGACTTATCGTTTGATACTGACAACGCCGAAGCGATGGAACTTCATGAAAAGCTGAAGCAACTCGATGATATCATCGTTGAAACCGTCGCCAAGAATTCGAAGGAATGGCTCGGTAAGGAATTCAATGTCGCAGTGCTCAAAGAAGCCTTATACAAGCCGCTCGTGCGTCCGGGTAAGGAACAATACCCGGCGACGCTCAAGCTTAAGATTCTCACGAAGCCGGATGGAACTTTTGTTCCGGAAGCCTACGATACGAAGAGAAAGAGTGTTTCTCTCGATACCGTCGAAAAGGGTCAAAAGGTTCTCACGATTGTGGACTTGAATCAAATCTGGTTCATCGATAACAAGTTCGGTGTGACTGTTCGATTACAACAAGCGCTTCTCGAACCGTCTGCGAAGCTTCCATCGTTCGCATTCCAAGGTGTCTCTTCAGGTGAGGAGGAAGAAGAAGAGGAAGAGGAAGAAGAAGATGATATTGAAGTGGATGAAGAATAAATATACATACATAAGTAGTCAATCTCAAGATTGATACGTGACGCCCTAAGTCACGTATGAATCTCATATTTGTAATCAAAACAAAATGGAAGTTGCACGAGCCATCAAATACGGTGACCCCGAGATCCTTAGATACAATGAACACCAAATCCTCTATGAAATTGAATCAAGACTTCAAGATTGCTCCACCGAACACGAAGACTATATGACATTCTGGATTGCGTCACACAAAGACCATGCAATAGCCACTGAAATGTTTGAGGTTTTTATGAATACCTGCTCTACGGCATTTAGACTTGACAAGTCTGAAGAAATTATGGAATTATACTCATGGGCGACGATGATCGGTGCAATTAGTACACAAAACCTGGATATCTTGGACTACATCAAGGGGTACCAAACTAAAGACAATATTCATGGGGAATTGTACGACCAATATGGCGACAACATAGAATGGCCACCGTCACTTTTGGTGTGGTACCGCGAAAACTTTTCTTAGCTTGTAATAAGTATGGTCAAACTCGCAGACCTCGTCTATATCGCCAATAGAGCTAAGACTGACGCTCAGAAGAATGCTGTCGGTGAAGAAGTCAAAAAGTTTTTGAGAGGTAAGAAGGCGTGTGACCCAAAACAAGAAATGTTCTCGAATACTGGAATTAAAATTGAAAAGGGTGGGCGACTCAGGATGCTCGGTCAGGGACAATATGGCGCGGTATTCTATGGATGTCTCGACGACACGTGTAAAACGCGGATCGCTATAAAGATTACAAATGAGGCATCTGCCAAGATGGAATATCGTATCGCACAGAAGCTTAGGGGTATGGGTGTTCCCCGTATGTATCACTTCAAGTCGTGTGGTGATAAGGACATTCTTTATTTTGAATACATCAAGGGTGAATCACTCGAAGATTGGATTAAATCTCGACCAAGTTCGATTGCGAACAGAAAAGTAATTTCACAGGTCATAAGAAACCTCAAAAAAATCCACGAAAAGTATCCCAAGTTTAGACACCACGATCTTCATTGGAACAACATCATGGTCATGGAGGGTAACGTACCCGTGATGATTGACTTTGGTCTCGCAACGATAGAAGGTGTTAAAAATCCCGTATACGATAAGCAATTTGCGAATAATGTGGGGATATCCACAAAGTCACATTACATGTATGACGCACACTACTTTCTCAATATTATATACCATTATTCAAAATCATTACCTATCAAACAATTCATTAGAGATCTCTTTCCAGCTCCTTATCTCACCCGAGAAAGTCCGGAAGTTAAATCATTCCGTCTTCGTCTCAAGAAACACGAAGATCTTCCAACCTACGATGACATCCTAAAGCACCCATTCCTTCAAGAAAAGAAGGCTGGCTTTCTTTCAAAGATCATACCAAAGAGACCCGCGATGGTAAAAAAGGTGGAAGAACCAAAGAAAGTTGGTACATCTTCAGCGATTAGACGGGCGAGAGCTGTGCTTCAAAAGGAAGCAGAAAAGAAGAAGGTCCCACTAAAGAGACCTGGTCTTGGGAAACGTGATCCATCTGTGATGAACCAAGTGCGAGAAATTGAAAAGCGCATCGCGGTTGAAAAGAAACCAAGACCGGGTATTTTCATAAACAAGAATGGTGATCTCAAGATTGATACGCGAAAGTGTCGTCTCTACAAAAAAGAAGACCTCGTCAAGATGTTCAAATTAGATCCGAAATTAACAAAGGAACAAATGTGTAAGTTTATAAAAAATATGTAACACTATAGTATAAATTATGTTGGTATTCGCGCTTTTGTTTGTCATCGCGTTATATATGTTGTCTCGAGTGCCTACATATATTCCCAGGGGTAAACCCTGGACTATTTACGGGACCATGGGATGTGGATGGACTCGTAAACAGTTAGATTACATGCGTAAGGCTGGTAAGCCTTTCACGTTCGTCAACTGTGATACAAAGGATTGCTCGGGCGCGGATGCGTTTCCGACTCTCGTCGGTCCGGGAGGTGAGCGTCACGTTGGATATAAGGAAATTTAGATACCACGGACCGCGGCGATGGAGATGGAGAGCACAAACGCGTCAAAGAGCGTCGAGATCGGCTTGAGCACGGTAATGTGCTTCGCGAGAGAGCGGTTCCAGAACACACGGAGAAGGAAGGTCCCAATCAAGATATTGAGAAGGAACACGAGCGCTTCGGTGATCATGTCGGACTTGTTTTCAGCCTTGACGATTTCCTTGAACATTTATTATGTACCCATATTTTTTTCTGAGTCAACTGTATATGGCACCACCACTTCCCCTGAGTGGCTCCGAAAGAAAGTTTACAAATAGACGTTGGGGTACGTCCACTGGTATTGGTAATAATAATTGTTACGCGTACGCTGTTGGAGATTATGAAGCGTACCGTTACCAAAAATCAATCCCCGGGGATCGTTCTGGTATGTCGAACCTTCCACACAACTACACGCATTGCAAAAGCTTACCGCAACGCGTCGTATCGGACAATCCTAAAAAGGTGTATCAAGTCAAGGGTAATGAAAAATGTAAGAAGGGGTATTTCAAGGTCATGATGTTCGTGTCACCTGGGCGACCCACGAATTATATTCGTCAAGGTGATTTCCACTTTTACGTACAACACGGTGTTGTCGAGTACAAAGTAAAGGATGGAGACACGGTCAAGAGCATCGCAAAGTTTTTCAAGGTTCCTGAATCGAGAATCCGACAAGCTGGAAAGATTGAAACGGGAAAGCGTATCGTTTTTAAAGCTAATGTATTCAGTCACAAGCGTGGATGGGCGACGGGGCCGCTTCTGACTGATGCAAAGGGTAAGGCTATAAGTGATCCGAGAAAGGCGTCTAGAAACTATCCGGGTTTAAATTACAGTAAGTATTGTAGTTCATTCTGTGTCCGTGATCGAGGAATCAAAGTCGGCAAGACTCACCCCAAGGTCGGACAGTAGGCTGTCAAGATCTATTGTATTTTCAACGTCAAAGGATATATCAAACAAATCCATGACGTTAAACATGACATCTTCGTTGAGTGATATACTATTCGATGTGGCTGCATAATTATTCTGAATTGTCAATGTGACTTTGAACTGTGAAACGTCGAATACTTTTCTACATAATGGACATGTATTCTTACCTTTCTCTTTCCAATCGTCCAGGCACTTTGAATGAAATATATGTCCACATCGAATAGGTGGATTCAGTCTGTGTGATCTCACCTGATTAAGACATATAGAACACGTGCTCATCCTGGAGTACTACATTAAACTTTTTTACCATATTTTACTCACAACGCCCGGTCGCATGACGAGCATCGGTCGTTGGTATCTTGCATAGATTGAATCTTTTCAATCAAATTCGGACCACTTCTTTGAAGAAGTTGACGGTACGCGTAGTTGTCGACGAGCGGAACTTTGTTGGATTCCATAATCTTGTTATTGAGCAATTGAGAAGACGTGTTGATGGTGAAGCATCGTCCGTCGGCCATACCAAGTCGTTGAGACATTTTGTTAATATTACATTAGAAATTTATTGGCCTGTTCTCAATCGTTCGCAACCATGAGTGAAATCCTCTTTCCCTGATTCTCGGAATGAGTGATTCGCATTTGTAACCGAGAAATATATCAAAGTTCTCCTTTTCCAGCGTCTCGGACACTCGAATGGCTGGATTTTCGTTGATATGCTGATTGATAATGTTATATGCAAAAACAATCTCCTTGAGAGTCTCGGCGCCAGTGATAATGATCTTTCCAGTTGAGAAAATGCTCGTCGTGATCTCCTTCATTTCTTCTGCGGGTTTAAACTTAATTTTGACTGCAGAATACCTATCTGGTTCAAACGACACTTTGAAAAGCCCGTTATGTTTTTCAAAGTGATTGGCCACCATCATGAGATTGATATTGTAATTGAGACTGAAGTTTGAATTGATCATGACAATCCTGAAAGAATCGGCTGATATTTCACGTTCCATGTTGAGACACACTTTCAGAATGTATGTAAGTTGTGTGATGATTCTCTTACAATCAAAAAGATCGGAACACCCAGCGACTTGAATGCTTCCATTGGGAAAAACTTTGATTGATTTTGTACTGTACACATCTTCATACGTGAGCGTGATCTGATTAAAGAATGTCGTCGGTTTAAGTTTCCATTCGAAACCATCGAACTTTGAACCACTGCGTCGAAGTTTGATAGATCCAAGCTTTTCAAATGCCGCTCGAAGTTTCTTGATATCAATCTCTTGAATGAAATTTGAAATCATTGTGATTGTTGTAATCTTTATCCATGATGGTCTCGTACTTTCGGGTAATTTACTCCTAAACTCCTCGAGTGTGAGTAAATATGAAAATGTATTATTGGCGATGCACGTGTACTTCATTTTAGACTTAAAATTACAATGGCAACTGTGCACTTAGGAGTTTATAAGTGGTTTAGAGAAAAGAGTGGATGTGAACACATGAGTTCATTCTTAAAGAGAGCGCTCGTCGTCTATGACATTGAATCCGATCTCTCTTACGTCGAAATCAATTATATGAAATACGTTGCGGGTCGCGGGTACATTGATTTTGTCGACTACCTGAATACAAAACCCCGTGGTGATTGGACGGAAATTGTATCTCGAAAGCAGTCTATTCCGTATGAAAACTTTCTCGGAACGATGGTTGAACCAACACATGAAACGCGTGTCAAAATGGCGACGATCGCACTTGAGAATATTCTCTGTGGAATCGTGGACATAAAAACGTATATTCGTGTGATGAATGCGGTTAAGATTATTGATCCTACATTCATACCCCCGTACATCAATAAAAAGAGTGTATGGCAATGTAAATATGCGGAAAATTTCTGTTGTGAAGTCCTTCCAGATGTCATCGAACGTACTGTGTCAATGAAAAACCTCTCACGCCTATTTAACGTCTTAAAATTAATAGACCTGCAATGATCAAAATGATCAAAATTAATCCATATCTAAAATCAAATCGCATGCGGGGTTTGGGATTGTTGTGTCGGTGGTTCGGGTTTGTGTGTGCGACGAAACCGTAATCGATGTTTCGTTGCGGATAAAGAGGCCGAGTATCGAAGCAATTCGGCTTTGACGGTTCGCACATGTCCTTCGTACGCCACCCACCGGTACGCGCATAATCACAATATAGACTCTTGTCTTCCTGAACTTCCATACCCGACTTCTCTTTGACGAGGCTTCGGTCAGCAAATTCACCGAGCTGCCGAACGCCACCCGGTAAAGAAAAATCGCGAGACACGAACGGATTCACATCATTGATGGCATCCTGATCACAAAGCATGTACTTGCTCATATTTAATAGTAGGCTATATTTTATATTTTTTGGTCTTGAGTTTTTGTCTGTGCTCCTCCCACATCTTATCGAGATCTACATTAAGCATGTGCGCCAACTGGAAAAGATAACTAAATACATCACCCATTTCCATCATGACATCCGTCCCCCTGTCCTTTTTTAGGTTTGTCTTCTTGAAGGTTTTCTTCTGTTGACGAATCGCAGATGCGAGTTCACCAAACTCTTCGGTGAGTAAAAGCCATACTGTATCCACTGCAGCCCTATCCCAACCTTTAGATTTACAGACCTTTTCTGTTTCATCCTTGTAGTAGTTTAAACTCATCTTAATTTCTCATGGTCTAAAAACTTTAAATCTTTGTAAATATAAAATGACTCTTAATAACGTTGACCGAATGTCCATCGTCTCCATCGTGTCTCTCATCGTGATGATTACTGTTATGATCCGTCTTCGTCTTCAGGCGACTGAAAGGTATGCCCCGGGTGTGGAAACAATTCCCGCGAAATGGCGGCGTAAATAATACCATATGTACATTATAATGGATTACTTACCGGTACATCTGTATCAGGGTGTTAAAAAATTGCAGAATGTGTACGATTTTTTAACAGTGCAATATGATCATAATGATCCAACAATCGCGAAGATGAAGCGACTGATCGAAGTTAGTGTTAAGCGAATTCAAGACATGAATCGAATTTCAGCGAACGCGCTTGAAGTCATCAATGCCATGGAACCATCGAATCTGGCAAGTCTGTCTATACATTTGTATAATTTACAAACCCACCTTTGCGCTTAGGTCAATCTTCTTACCATATGTACTCGTGTTGATGGGTTGAGCCAATGGAATACTGACAGTATCGACGTCGCGAATAAATCCCATGTACTGAGACACACCGCTCTGAATTTGTGACAAAGCAGTTTTGATGACACGTTCGTTCATCTCTTTGACCTGTTCATTCACCTTTTCAAAGTGGTTCCCAGAATTGTTAATGAAAACAACTCGCATGATTCCATACAAATCATCCTTGTTTTGATAGTCAATGGCGATTCCAGTTTTATTCTTGAACTCTTGCCTGATTGCCCGCTGGAGAATATTCGTATTGAACTCGGAAAAGAAGAGTGTGTTCAGAGGGGTCTGACACTGCTTCAGGGAGTTGAGGTGAAGATTGTCACACATTTAATATAAGGTTGGAAAAAAAACTGTTGGTACATATTAAATTATGTTTGTGCTCGCAGACTTTGATGCGACATACAGTGCCAAGCCTGATAACAAAGAGCGTATCCCGTCCAAGAGCGCCGAACCGTTCATCGGCTCGTATGCACCGATCTCACGACCGGGTGAGGAGGGTATGTTTAATGTGAACACGTACCTTCTCCAGCCGAACCGAAAGGTTGAAATTGCTGGACCGGTTCGTGTCAGAAGCACTGATATCGAGTGTCGCCGGAAGTAAGTTAAAAATAAAACACTTAGAATAGTTAGTAAACATGAGAGTCGTAAAACGCTCAGGTCGTATTGAGGATATGAAATTTGATAATGTCACCAATAGGATCAAGAATTTGACATATGGACTCTCGGAAAATTGCGACTCATCAAAGGTTGCACAACAGGTCGCATCGTCTCTGTATGACGGTATCACGACCCACGAAATAGACACACTGTCTGCCGAAATTTGTATTGGTATGATTACATCGGATCCGGATTATGAAGTATTGGCGACACGCATCGTGGCGAGTAATATTCAGAAATCTGCACCGAACAGTTTTCACATGGCCATGAAGAAATTGGCTAAAGCGAACATTGTCACCGAAGATGTCGCGAGAATTGCCGGCCGTGTTCGTGATGATATCGTCACGAAGAGGGATTATGATTTTGGATACTTTGGTCTCAAGACGCTCGAGAAATCATATCTTCAACGCCTCGATGGAGCTCTCATGGAAACGCCACAGTATATGTTTATGCGTGTGGCTATCGGTATTCACGGGGATGATATTGATTCTGTACTGGAAACCTATGATAAAATGAGCCAAGGGTTTTTCATTCATGCGACACCAACCCTCTTCAATGCGGGGACACCGAGACCCCAAATGTCGAGTTGTTTTTTGATTGCAAACAAAGGCGACTCCATTGACGGAATCTACGGTTCCTTGACGGAGTGTGCACAAATTTCTAAATGGGCTGGAGGTATCGGTATGCATATTCACGATATTCGAGCGAATAAGTCCCGTATTCGCGGTACAAATGGTCAATCGGATGGTATCATTCCAATGCTTCGTGTATTTAACGCCACGGCGCGCTATGTAAACCAAGCTGGTCGTCGTAAGGGGTCAATTGCCGTCTACTTGGAACCGTGGCATGCGGACATTATGGACTTCCTTGAATTACGCCTCAATCAAGGGGATGAAGAGGCACGCTGTCGCGACCTTTTCTCGGCTCTGTGGATTCCAGATCTCTTCATGAAGCGGGTTGAGCAGGGTGGTCAATGGTCGCTCTTCTGTCCAGACAAGGCACCGGGTCTTTCAGACGCCGTCGGTGAAGAGTTTGAAGCCCTCTACACAAAGTATGAGGAGGAGGGACGAGCGAATGCCACCGTCCCAGCCGCCGAGGTGTGGAAGGCTATTCTCAAGTCACAAACAGAGACTGGTACACCATACATGCTTTACAAGGATGCATGTAACATGAAGAGTAATCAAAAGAATTTGGGGACGATTAAGAGCTCAAACTTGTGTACGGAAATTATCGAGTACACCGATAAGGATGAGACGTCTGTGTGTAATTTGGCGTCAATCGCCCTTCCGAAATACGTCAATGAAGAGACTCGCTCGTTTGATTATGAAAAGCTTCATGAAATCACAAAGATTGTCACCAAAAATCTAAACAGAGTCATTGATCGTAATTTTTATCCAGTGGAGACTGCACGAAAGTCTAATATGCGTCACAGACCCATCGGTCTCGGTGTCCAAGGTCTCGCGGATGTATTTATTAAGTGCCGCCTTGCGTTTGATTCCGATGAAGCCAAGGATATGAATGCACGCATCTTTGAGACGATGTACCACGCCGCACTTGAATCGAGTTGTGAACTTGCAGAATCTGAGGGTTCTTATGAGACATTTGAAGGGTCGCCAGCTTCACAGGGTATCCTCCAATTTGATATGTGGGACGGGGAAACGACACTCACACGTGATGACTGGGATGTTCTTAAGGAACGAATTAAGGAGAAAGGTCTTCGTAACAGTCTCCTCATGGCACCCATGCCAACGGCATCAACGGCGCAAATTCTTGGAAATAATGAGTGTTTCGAACCGTACACGACAAATATCTATCTTCGAAGAACGCTCGCTGGTGAGTTTGTAGTCGTGAACCGACACCTCGTTGAAGACCTGAAAAGGATTGGTTTATGGTCGAAGGATATGAAGGATCTCATGGTCAAGGCGGGTGGGTCCATCCAAAACATTGTGGATATTCCCGATGATATTAAGAATCTTTACAGAACCGTTTGGGAAATTAAGATGAAGGATGTTATTGACATGGCAGCCGATCGAGCTCGTTTTATTGATCAGTCGCAAAGTATGAATCTCTTCATGGAAAATCCAACACTCACCAAGCTTTCGAGTATGCACATGTACGCATGGAAGAAGGGACTCAAAACGGGTATGTATTATCTGAGATCTAAAGCAAAGGCGCGCCCGATTCAATTCAGCCTTGAGCCTGAGTGTGTGGCATGTTCAGCTTAAAGTTTACAAATGAGTATAACATATTAATGGCGAAGTTTGTTGACGCATTAGATATCCTTGAGATCGCCAATTACAATAATAGAAAAATTGTATTGTCGACGAAAGATGGAAAACCATTACGAATTACGACCCCGCGAATGTACATGCCATTTGGGGTGTCTGGATTCACACCCGAAGTGGGTCAAACAAAGTACAATATCGACTTTTCTATGAAAGGACATGACGAAGATGACAATTACGTTAAAAAGTTTCACGATACCTTGCGTGCGATTGAAGACAAAATCATCGAGAGTGTCGCCGAACAAAGTGAAACCATATTTGGTAAAAATATGACGAAAGATGAACTCATCCCGATGTTCAATTCGAATATCAAAGAATCACCTGACCGTGAACCAAAGTTTCGTGTGAAGGTCGATACCACGATTGACGGAGACATCAAGGCATCTGTGTGTGATCCCGAAAAGAATGTGTTGAGTGATTCCGCGGAAAATGGACTCTATGCAAGGAATACGGGTTTAGCTATTGTTGAACTCAATAGTGTGTATTTCTTGAATAGGAAGTTTGGTATCACGTGGAAATTGTATAATCTCATGGTTTTTGAACCACAAAGACTTAAGGGCTTTCAATTCCTTGTTTAGGCAGCCGGAAGCGGTTTGACGTTGTTCGTCGGGCGAATGTTGTTCGGGACCGTCTTCACGTTCATCGAGTTAATGGGAACAATCGGGGCATTCGCACCATTCTTGATGGCACCCACGACTGGCTTGTAGTTCTTGTTACCATTCGGGCCATTGGAGAACACAGCACCATTGTTGGTCTTGTAAATGCGGTGAGCGTTGTTGTCGAGGTACGGCGTCGGAGCAACGGACGGGGCGTTCTTACCTTGACGCATCTTGTCATACGTGTTACGAGCCTTGGTGGCCGCGGCCATACCAAAACTCTTCATACCAGAACCAACGCGACGAGCTTGACTGGCGACAACGGGGGCAACGCGCGCGTAGGTCGCCTTCGCGGCGTTACGTGTGCGAGCAGCAGCGGCTTTCATACGGTTGAACATTGTTATATCTTATAATAAGAAATTAATCGGCTAATAGGAGTAAGTGATAAATCTTCTGAGCTTCCTTGAGTAACTTCCCCTGTATTTTAACAAAGGTGTTTGGGTTCATACCCAATTGAATCTTTGCTAAACGAACAGACTCATCCCACTTTGCGAGCGTCATTTACTATAGATTGAGAAATTACTTTCTTTCCTTTTCCATCTTCTTGATCTTCTTTTCGTAGGCCTTCGTACCTTGTTTCGGCTGGAGCGCAAACTTACCCTTCTTCGGCTTGAAGACCTTGACCATAGCAGCCTTACCTTCAGACTTCATGCGCGCGATGGCGGCGTCGTGCGCAGCCTTGCTCTTGATGCGACCATCCTTCTTATCCATCATGAGATCCTTCTTCATGAGACCACCTGAGGTCTTTTCAGCAGTACCGTGGAACACTTCAGCGCGGCTTCCGATAGTAGACATTGTAATATACTCTATGCTCTGAAAATTTTCTTGATGTCCAGAATTGATATTTTTTCGCAGGTTCGTTTCACAGGAATTTGTCTTTGAATTCTTTCGTCATTAAGTACGTGTGAACACACAAGTGATTTGTGTCCCTGCAGCGCCATCATTTCTTCTTCGACGCTGATAAATTCGTCAGTTTCCTTGTATATCAGTTTTTTAACGTATACGGGTCTGGTCTGACCAGTTCTATGTGCACGACCGATGGCCTGAAGTTCAGTCGCAGGATTCCACGCGGGTCCAGTAATGTACACACGTGTGGCTTCTTGAAGATTAAGTCCCTGACCACCTGTTTTGATTTGAATGATGAAAACTGCGCCGGGTGTAGCTTTACGGAATGCTTCAACCTGTTGTTGACGCATGACATTTGAAAATGAACCATCTATTCTGAATGTGACACACCCCATTTCTCTGAGTACGTGTTCAATGAAATTCATCTCACCCATGAATTGACAAAACACGAGCGTCTTTTCATCTGGATGACCACCTATCATACGGAAGAGTGTTTCCATTTTATTAGATCGTCCAACCCATCGTTCTGGTTCTGTGTTGTTTTTACGTGCCATACCATCGAGATACATCTGTGGCCAAATCATACACTGACGCGCTCGTAATAAGCATTCTAAAATAGCCATATTCTTTGCGTTGATGTTTAATGAAGAAGTAAAAATGTCCTTGATTGTATCTTGTGCATCTTTGAACACAAATTCATACAACTTGCGTTCATCTGGAAACATCTCGAGTTCCACATTTTCAAATTCACACGGTGGGAGTTCGAGTTTCTTATCAATATTCGCGAGATCCTCCTTTGTTCGTCGAAGAATATAGATATCTTTGATTTTGCTCGTCATGCCCTGTACCAGCGTCTTTTCGATACCGAGAAATTCACACAAAGACACAAAATCATTCATCGAATTGAATACAGGTGTACCAGTGACAATCCAGCGAATATCCGCTCGAAGCGAACGAACACTCTTGAATGTCTTTGATGAACGGTTACGAATCTCGTGCGCTTCGTCGAGTACGACACGGTCCCATGAAATACCATGAAGCGGACCACCATTCACGATGAGTGAATATGAACACACGACTACGTCATATGGACGCATATCCGACCCATCATAGACACCCACACGTAGGTGTGGTGCAAATTTTTGTATCTCAAGAACCCATTGTGTTACGATAGATTTGGGTACAACGATGAGCGTTCGTCTCTTTTCATTCCCTAGAATAGTCGAGACGACTTGCACGGTTTTACCCAGACCCATTTCGTCACACAAGAACCCACCCTTTGGTCCGTGTACTTGATTTTCCATGGAAAGCATCCATAGAACACCCTCACTTTGATAGGGTGCAAATAAACGACCATTGAGGCGGTTCTTTGCTTTAATATATTGGTCTTCGATCGTCATGATTGTATGATTTTTAAAGTTCGCCTAATCACTTAGGTAGGTATCATTCGGATCTATTTCTATTTCAACCGGAATTTCCTTCTTCTTCCGCGGGCGCCTCACCTTTTCTTCTGGTTTCGGAAGTTCATCGAGGTGTTCTCTGAAATACAAAACCTTGTCCCAGAACTCTTTCATGACTGGTAAATATGTATTGAACCATTCGCGATCACGTTTTACATTGACAACAACAAACTCTTCGGGTCTCGGCCAATTTGTTTCAGCGGGTTTATATTGAATAAAGTCTGCTTCTTCGAGATCTAGAATTTCCATACACAATTGGAGTTGTGGCATGTAGTGTTCGGGAACACACGGTTCAATTTTACGAGACATAGGACATTTGATTTCAACGAGCTTCCCAGATTCCGAGACACCATCTGGACTTCCACCGAGCCATGTATGTATGGGGTGTGGACATAATCCAATCTCGTGGACGACTTCTCCATGTCTTTCTTCGTAGAGAATCCGCGCTTCGTCCTCATATTTCTCACCGTGACGCGTGGCTTCATTGCCCGTGAACTTTTCCCCAAGACCACACTTCTTAAGCAGAAGACCTTGGGGTGTTTCGTACTTATTCTTGCCAATGGCCGTCGCAGCATCCGAGGCGGTGAGCATATTTCCACGCAACGCGAGCCATTCTTGACTCTTTTGCGCTGCATATTCACGAGCTATCAGTGCCTCTACGTTTGGATGCATATTAATTTATTTATGAAGTTATCTTTTAAGCTGAGTTGGGTAGAAAAAGGCTTTCGCTGCATTTTGTTCGGCGCGCTTCTTGCTCTTTGCAAATCCACGACCTAAAAACACATTGTCTATGAATACATCGACCGTGAAAACACCGTCAACTTGTGCCGCAATTCTATAATCTGGGAGAGGAAGGCTATTTGATTGTGAATATCGCATGAGATGATCTTTGTAATTGTTATCAACCATGATCGACTTCATATCAACGAGTTCTGAATTTTCGTAAATTGAAAGGATAAATTGTTTCGCGTGTAAGAGACCGAGATCCATATAAATGGCACCAATCAAGGCTTCAAATACATCTTCGAGAATCTTTGGGTTATTGTTCCACCCATTTCGCATACCCTTTTCATCCATGAGAACGCGATCATGGAGTCCAAGTTTACGAGCTATACCAGCGAGCGTGTCACCTCGAACGAGTTGGGTTCGTGCTTTTGTCAAGAATCCCTCTTGTCTTTCTTCATATCTGTCGTATAAGTATTTTGTTATCACAAAACCTAGGACTGAATCACCTATAAATTCCAAAGTCTCAAAGGAACCTGTGAGTTCTTCGTGTTCCTTTAGGGCTGATTTATGAGTGAAGGCTTTTTGATACAAATCCAACTTGGTTGGCTTTGTACCAATAAGTTCTTCGATGATGGACTTATTGATATTCATTTTATTTCATTAATGTGTTATTTGTTTAAGCCTTAACATAATGCGGGCTCAAGAACTTTTGCAAGTTGAGGAAGGTGACTTGAACATCACCCGGTTGAAGAAGATCGCGGAGCTTTTCGTCCATGATGAGCACACGGCCATTTTCCGGGTGCTTGAGACCATTGTCAGTGATGTACTTCGTAATAGCCTTGGTCACTTCACTTCGGGAGATCAATTCTCCTTCCGCGAGACCAATGAACGTACGGAGCTTATCGGTAACCTGTTGCTTGCGGTTGAAGCCGTTATTCTTCGCACGCTCAGCAGCCTTGGTTCCATCCGGGTCGTCTTGCTTCGCCTTAACCTTTCGGATAAGCTTCGTCAAGGACTTGACTTCGGCACGGAGCGCGGTGAGTTCGGATTGGATCGTTTCAAGAGACATCTTATATCCTTGTTAGAAGCCTCATCTTTAAGTCTCATTTTCGTAACGATAATGTGCTTGTTATAACCAGACCTAAAAGAACCACAAGGATAATTTTAAGGTATGCTGGAATATCGACTTGAAATGGTGTGAAGAAGTCGTCGGTTACTTCATACGGGGGTCTGGGACGGACATTTTTACACTGCCCAGGGCATCCACCGGAACAACACGCCGCGTTACATGGAAACACACGCTTTCCTCGACGCACACCACAGATTTGGTTTTCGTATGGGTAGGTTTCGTTCTTCAGTGCGTAACATTTACATTCGTCGATTACGTCACACTTGAGCTTATCACACTCCATTTTTATATATCACAATATTATAATGGACGACAGCGTTTACTCAGAGGCCACTATCAATCGGTTCATGGTAAAGAACTTGTTCTTCAATGACGTCACGCTGAAGAAGTACTATGAGAATGATGATATGACAAATTTTAGAAAGCGTCTTCACAGACTTCATAAGAAGGAATCACTTGAGAAGATAGTCTACGCGTACGTGACCGACACTATCCGTGATATCGTGTATCGAATGGTTGGTGAACTTTCGGATTTTTTAAAAACGAGTGGAGATCTCGTGATCTCTGGTGGTGAAGCGTTTAATTATTACATCGATCGTAAGGACCGAATCATCACGAGTGACATTGATACAAAGTTTGTACCTAGATTCAAATATGATTCAAAGTATTTTGGGAAGCTTCAAGCTGTTAAGGTTCTATTGTGGAATAAATTAGGTGAAATAGCTTCAAAATACGACAAAGAAATTCGATCGAGATTTACGAAAAAGACAAAACTCGAAAGGTTTCTCGGTCTTGGGTTTGCTGAAAAGGGGCCGTTTGTGACGCGACGATATATCCTTATCAAAAAGAAGAAGGGTGGGAACGGTCAGGAACCGTCCAAGATGAATGTGTTCATTGATGTCGAACTCTTCGCGCTCGATCTTAAGGTGCGGTACTTTTCAGCGGCGAAAGGACAGATTATCGAACGCACGATAGGTGGTATCCTGGACATTCCCTTCATGCGTCCAGGTGAATTTGGTTTCGAAGTTGTAGAAACAAAAAAGAAGGGTGTTACATACAGGAATCGTCGTACCAATACGATCACGCGAGACGATCGTATCTATGTAGCTGGACGTCGTTTCCTCCTCGATGATGTATATCTTATGCAAAAGCTCGGTCTTCGCCCAGAAAAGCGTGAAAAGGATCGACAACGCATGGTGAAGTTGTCCAAAATTATTTCGAGTAAAGTATCCATTAACTCAGGTGATACGATTGAATCCATTTATCAGAAAGTTAGTAAACTTCCTATGACACCCATGCGTCGAAGAAAACTGGACGGACGTGTAAACATGAAGTCCGCATTGGCGGTGAATCCACGTAAGTACACCGCGTACACGACACCGCCCGATGAAGAGCGCGTGTCGAAGCAGTTTGTTATCGGTCTTAAAGCTTCCACGAAGAGCGTGACGGTTCCCGGATTCCAGAAGACGAAGGGAAATCAACGTTTCAATATAAATGATCAGGTCTGGCGAACATCAAAAAATAAAAACTACGTGAAGAATGAATACAATCTCAGACCAATTGTAGGTGGAAAAGTTCCAGAGAAAATTAACATTTTGAAAACGTTGTATGGATACAGACCAATCAGAGATAATTGGGTTCCTAAACAAGTACTTTTAAAGTCAGCACAGATTCCTTTCGTTGGTTTAAAGAAATAAGTACAATATACGGTATAATGTTATACGATACTCCTACCAAGGACGACGAAGGTTTCTATTTCGTAAAGGCGACGAAGGATGACAATAAGAAGTGCTTTGTTCAGTTGAATAAGGTGAAGGTTACGGGTCTCACCGACACGGAAGTGACCTTTGATCTCGCATCCGAACGAAATCTTGAACGTGTACAGGCACTCGATACACAAAACATCCAGGCCGCAATCGAAAATTCGGAATCATGGTTCGGTAAAGCGCTCTCTGAAGAAACGGTGAAATCCGCGTATACGGCGAGTGTCAACGATAATCAAATCAGTGCGGATAAGATCGCACCGACGAAGATTTTTACAGCCGACCAAGAACTCACGGACTTCAGTGCGCTCACGACCGAAAACGAATGTTCGGTCATTCTCGAATTTGCTGGATTGTGGTTCGCTAAGAAGGCGTTTGGTCCGGTATGGAATGTCGTCCAGGTCAAAATGTCAACACCGCCACCCCAGCCGGAAGAAACCTATCCAGAAGAATTTGCTTTCCAAGATGAGGATGAAGAATAAAAAAATTTGTATACTGTATAATAAAAGATGGTGAAGATTCGCCCGAATCAATTGGTCATGCTCGCGGCTGTGGCCGTCCTCGTTTATTTGCTCTTCAGCATGAACTCCAAGAAGTCTAAGTACAGTGTTCAGGAGACCATGTATGCACCGAGCCTTTACGATAGCAAGGATGTCGCGCCAAGCACGTGCCAAATGAAGGCTGGTACCGGCCTCGCGTCTTCTCTGTTGCCCCGCGAAGTCGCTTCCCAGGAAGACTTTGGTGAATTTGCCCCGGAAGACATCCTCAAAGGTCAAAACTTCTTAGACCCGCGTCAGCAAATTGGTTTCCCGGAGACTACCGGCGGTGCTTTGCGTAACGCGAACCAACAAATTCGCGCGGATCCGCCGAACCCGAAGGATGCTTTCGTGTGGAACAACTCGACGATTGCCCCGGATTTGATGCAACGTAGTTTGTGCGCTTAAAGATTTTAGAGTAATACTAGGTAAATATGTCTTCTGTGTCTAATGAACTGTCGACGAGCGTCTCAAAGCTCGTCGAACTCAGTAAACAACTGTCCGAAGCGAAATCTGATATCAAGGTCCTCAACCAGGAAGAAAAACGTCTCAAGGAGACGGTGAAGAAACACATGGTTGATCAGGGTATTGATACCATTAACCTCAGGAAAGGGAAGATAAGTTTACGAAAAAGCGTCCGTAAGTCGGGTGTGAACAAGGATTCCATACGAGAAGGGTTGTTGAAATTCTTTAGTGGTGACGAAGTGAAGGTTGAGGGAGCAATCAACGCGATCCAAGATAATTTAAAAACGAAAGAGTCTGTCACGCTTTCGTTAACCGGTATAAAAGAGAAGCCTCCTAATGAAGATAAGTAAGAACTATGGTTTGGAGTCAGTATATCGAAGATGGCAATTTCGACCTCGACGTTGAGCTCAATGAGCACGGTGAGGTCATTGAGGACGATGACACTCATCTGAATATTCACGATTGGGAATCCAAATACTCAGATGAATTATGGGAATTATGGGATCTCATGAATACACTCATTCACGATGCATGGTTGGAGCGTATAGTATTCAACAGGGGTGATTTCAATGATTTTGTTGAGTTTTGTTACAAAGAACATCACGACGAGCCATTGTATTTGTATTGTCCCATAATACCACAACTCTCATACATTTGGAAAAAGATCCAAGAGTGTGTGGAAGATATGGATATGAAAAGTGTGTTCATGACTGGAGCGACACTCGATCACTTTCTTGACTTTGTGGCATCACATACAGAGCAAAATAATGTGTATATATACTAAATGCTCCCCGATATCGCGACCCGGAAGGTTGCCATCCCCGCCGCACTCTTTGCCGCGCTCAGCCCAGGTCTTTTGCTCACGACGGATGGAAAGTCTGTTAAGTTTACCAATGGTCAGACGAGCCAAATGGCCATCTTCTTCCACGCACTCGTCTTCTTCCTGGTCTACTCCGCTATTGCGCGTGTCATGGGATTGGTTGTGACGAAGGCTGATTTGCTCGTGACGACGACTCTCTTCCTTGCGCTAAGCCCTGGGCTTCTTTTGACGCTTCCACCAGGGTCGGGTGGTGTTTTCCGCTCCGGACAAACCAGTCCGCAGTCTGTCCTCGTGCACGCACTCGTGTTCGCCATTATTTTCGCGTCTTTGCGACGTCAATTTCCTCAATTCTACTAATAGGATATGAAGTATCTAGTTTTAGGACCTGGTGCCATGGGTATTTATGCCATGATCGGCCGTCTTAAAAAAATACATAAAGAACTTCACAATGTCCAGGAAATATCCGGCGCTTCCGCTGGGTCTATCTTGGCACTATTTTTAGCTTTGGGGATGTCCGTCGATAAGATTTTCAAAATTTCATCGACATTAGATATCTCTGAATTTGTTAAGGTAAATATTGCTCTCTTTTTTAACAAATTTGGCTTCGTCGATGTGGATCCTATACGACAAAAACTCATAGAGATATGCGGTTGTAACCCATCATTTAAAGAACTCAATAAGAAGATTTACATCGCAGCCTTTTGTCTCAATTCATCGAAGACGGAATACTTTTCGGTTGATACACATCCAGATATGAAAGTCATTGATGCTGTATGCATGAGCATCGCCATTCCACTCGTATTTGAGTGTGGAAAGTATGATGGAAAATCATACATCGATGGTGGTGTCGCCGAAGAGATACCACTCATGCCCTTTATCGATAAAAAACCGCATGAAATCGAGTGCGTAAAAATACACGTCGTATCTAGTTATAAAGAAGATCTAGATAACCCGAAGCAGTTTCTTGAAACGATCATCGCATCAACCCTACGAAACAGGGGAAGGTATGATGTTAAAATAAAATCACATCAGATAGACGTTGAGAACTTTAATATATTTGATTTTGGTATGTCTTATGAAGATAAAGTCAGGTTATATATGATTGGTTATGGATTATAATATTTTTGTATACTAAAGTGCATGGATGGATGCATGCGATCCAAAACTTGATATAGACAACCTACGTCAAATGATTAAACAGAATACCGGTAAGGATCTGAATTTGTCTCGCAAGAAGATTTGTCAGGCCTACACGGATATTCAGGAAGATAATCTCCCTCTTCCACCCTTGGTTCTCAGTAAGAATAGAACATTCATGGTGGATGGTAAGTCGCCTCTTAAGCAAAAAGATTACGATATCTTATTTGCGAGTGATTCAACTGTGAGTGAATTGCGCCGCGTTGCGAGAAAGGCGGGTGTCGTTTTGACGAAAGGTTTGACGAAAGTCGAATTGGTCGACTCGACGAAACGGTATCTCGATGGACACAAAATTCGTGAACCCATCATGCTCTCGAGAAAAAGACACACACCCGTTCGGAACATGAACAGTCGTGTGAGTGTGAAC
>Ga0181596_10000222_pt1 | contig 58189 bp, 52 predicted proteins | sample 041ome_6_FD_148655 | JGI IMG/M metagenome (GOLD analysis project Ga0181596, IMG submission 148655) | Coastal salt marsh microbial communities from the Groves Creek Marsh, Skidaway Island, Georgia - 041402US metaG (spades assembly) | ecosystem: Environmental > Aquatic > Marine > Intertidal zone... | reverse complement strand
CGTTTGGGTGGGTCCCCAGCCAGTACTCGGCCCACGGTTGTCCATCTGGCTCAACACCGAGGACGCGCGGAATCTCGTCGTAGGTACCCCACGGGTAGTACTGTGCGACGCCGGTGATCGGCTTCATGACCTGCACGATACTGGTGGGTGGAAATGGAGTGACAGCACGCTTAGTTCAGAACAATCGAAGTTCGTCGGGTGCGAGGCCACGGAGAGCGTCGTAGTCAACCTCAACACACCTGAATCCACGCGACTCAGCGAGCACGCGTGCCTGCGGTTTAATCACTTGGGCGACAAACATTCCTCTCACCTCGCCCAACGAGGAGTCGAGATGGAGACGTTCGATATATCGAGTGAGTTGTTCGACGCCATCGATTTCGCCTCGACGTTTCACTTCAATTGCAACAACGCTGTTGTCTGCATCTCGGCAGACCAAATCGACCGGTCCGATCGCTGTCGGGTACTCCCTTCGAACCAGCCGTAGCCCGTCTTCCATCACCTCAGGTGATGCGGCCAAAAGCTCCTGGAGGTGAGCTTCTACACCATCTTTTTTGAGGCCTGGGTCTTCGCCAAATTCGTGGGTTAGTTCCTCGAAGACTTCGAGGAGATTGATGGTGAGCGTCTCTCCCTTTGGGTTTGTCACCACCCAATGGTCACCGTTGTCGGCAAGGGTGTTTGGCGAATTCATCCAGTTCAACGGTTTATATGCACCGCCATCAGCGTGAATTGCGACGCACCCATCGGCTTTCACCATGATGAGTCGAACAGCCTCAGGTAGGTGAGCCGATAGTCGCCCTGCGTAATCGACTGAGCAGCGAGCAATAAGAATTCGCACGTGATGAAACTAGACGTTTCTTTAGCGACGGTTGCGTTCTACGTGGGCACGCATCCGCTTTTGGATGAGTTCCCGGCGCTCTTGTAATTCGCGATATGTAAGTCGGTCGGTCGAGAGATCGACGCCGAAGCCAGCTTTCACGCTGTCAAGATTGACCTGCATTCGTGCGGCATCAATTCCGATTTCGGTCATCAGCCGCTCGCCATGACGCTGGGCGAACATCATTGAAATGTTGGCGACCTCAGCGAGGAGGTCCAGGTCGGGGGCTAGCCGAGCAATCGCACCATCGAGGAACACCATGTTCTTGACGTACAGCATGAGTTCTTTAGGTAGTCGGGCTCCGTAGGAAAGCAGTGCTTTCACCACGCGTTGAACCTCGGCGACCATTTCCTCACCTGAGAGCGTTGTGGGGTCGATTGGAGCCTCGTCAAGACGAAGATCATGGATGACCGCTTTGAGGTCGGTGTCGTGGGGGAGTGCTCCAAGATCTCGTAGCGCTGCCATCTGACCCACGAGATCATTGGTGGTGGCAGTCATCATGAGGCGAAGGAATGCCCGTCGCCGGTCATCATCGAGGCGGGCTGTAATTCCGAAGTCGAGTAGTGCTGTCCGGCCGTCTGGAAGCACAAATAGGTTGCCGCCGTGGAGGTCGCCGTGGAAAATCCCGTGGATGAGTGCTCCTTCCATGAAGGCAACCATGCCGGTTCTGATCACGTCTTCGGTGTCGATGCCGGCATCCTGCATGCCGGAAACGTCGTCGAAGTTGAACCCGTCGATTCGCTGCATGACGAGAGTCCTCGTCGTCACCAGTTGTGGATGTGGTCGAGGAACGACGTATCGGGACTGTCCAAGATCATGAAGGACCTTAGAAACGTCAACCATGTTTGAGGCTTCGAGGCGGAAATCGAGTTCCTCGACAATTGTTTCTGCGAACAGTTCAACGAGAGCAGGCGGATTTGCGAGTGCTGCAACGGGGATTCGGCCAACCAGATGAGGGGCAAGCCAAGCCATCACCTTCAAGTCAGTGCGGACAAGTCGTGCGACATCGGGTCGTTGAACTTTGATGACGACCTCGGTCCCGTCAAGCAGTGTTGCGCGGTGTACTTGGGCGATCGACGCCGCTGCAAGAGCGGTTGAGTCAATCGAGGCAAACACCTCGCTGATCGGCCGACCGAGGTCGCGTTCGATGGTTTGCTTGACAACGTTGAAGTCTTCGGCTGGAACCTGGTCACGGCACTTTTTGAATTCGTCGACAAGTTCTGAAGGGAACAGGCCCTCTCCAGACGAAATGATCTGTGCCAATTTAATGTAGGTCGCCCCCAGCGCCTCGATTGCTCCTCGAAGACGTTGAGAGAGATCGGCACGGGACGACTCTGTCGAAGCGAATCGTCCAAGGCGTTTGCGGACCCACCAGTTGCCGACGGCCCAACCGATTCGACCCACCACAACGAACATTCGGCCGAGGTGCGGAACCCTGCCTGGGCGGGTCAGCTTCGGGACCTCTGCCTTAGCGTTATCTCGAACAACTTCAAGACCTCGTGCCCACGCAAGCGAATCTTCGCGAAGAACCCAAGGTGCATCCTCGGTGAAGGCTGCCCACTCGCAATCTGGCGAGGTCGGTTGATTGGATGTAGTGGGGGAATGGTCGTCGGTGACGGTCACCTAATGCATTCTGCCGACTATGTGGCAACTGGTCACCTTGTGCTCGCAACTTTGTTGAATGCTCGCGTTTGATTACTTAGAAATTTGGCGGCCGCCGTTCTACAAATGCTGCGATGCCCTCACGGTATTCGGCAGTTCCCATTGCGGTATCGAGTAAGTCTTTGGACTCTGCAACTGAGGCTGCCGGATTACCCCTCAACATGTCTTCATGAAGTTGACGCTTGGCGTTTGCAACTGCTTGTCGGCCGGTCGTTGACGCAAGTAGATGGCCGTAGGCGATTGCAGATGACAGCGTTGATTCACCATCTGGGAGTACTTCATTCCACAGTCCCCAATCGGCAGTGTCAGCAACCGTGACGACCCGGCCTGACAGCAGTAGGTCGGCGGCTCGTGTGGTGCCGATCAGTCGAGGAAGGGTCCATGACAACCCGTACTCGGCTGGGAGCCCTAACTTTGGCGCCGCTGTGGTGATTTTTGCTGATGCCGATCCAAATCGCAGATCGCAAAAGCACGCGAGAGCAAAACTCACTCCAGCTACTGCACCATTCACCGCAGCGATGATTGGCAGGCGATACCCAAACATCCAGGACAGGTCTTCGTTGAACTCCTCCCGAAGGTCGCCCCCAGGTCGTGCGGTGTCCTTTGGTAGTCCTGTGTCATAAGAACCGCGTTCGGCGTGATCGCCCAGAGCCTGTGAGTCACCGCCAACAGAAAATGTTGGAGGAGTTCCGGTGATGACAACCGCTCGAACATCATCACGGTGTTCGATATGGCGCATGACTGCGAGCAGTTCGCTGTGCATGGTGCCGTTCCATGCGTTTGCACGATGTGGACGGTGAAGTTCGACTACCGCCACTGGCCCGTCATAGCGGTAGCGAATCGCTCGAAGGTCATCTGATGCAGGAAGATCTGGTGCGGTCATCCCCATAAGGCTCGCAGAACGGGGTCTGCGAGTTCGGGTCGGCACACGAGCAGATCGGGAAGCCAGGCATCGCGGGCGTTGTAGACAATCGGGCTTCCGTCGATACGGCTCACATGAAACCCTGCTGCCAATGCAACCGCTGCCGGTGCTGCCGAATCCCACTGGTACATCCCGCCATCGTGCACGTAGATATCCGCAGTACCCGTGACGACAGCCATGGTTTTCGCGCCTGCTGATCCAAGTCGAAGCGCGTCACAGTCAAGCCCACGAGCGACCCAGTGAGCAGACGGCGGAGCTTGGTTTCGAGAGGTAATGAGAATGGGGCGGGCACGCTCGATGTCTGGCATCGTCGGTGGAGGATCCATTGCAAACACTTGGTCAAGGGCCGGAAGCGACACTGCACCCGCAACAAAATGGTCGTCCTCCCACAGAGCGATGTGGACAGCCCAATCAACCCGATCGCGTTCAGCGAACTCGCGAGTGCCATCAAGGGGATCGATGATCCACACGCGCCCACCATCAAAGCGACGGGGGTCCTCGCGACCTTCTTCAGAGAGCACAGCATCGTCAGGTCGAAGTGACCGGAGTTCATTCATTAAGAAGGTTTGAGCCGCGTCATCACCAGCATCTTTCACCGACCAATGGTTCAGGCCCTGAGCGAACAACTGGGCGCGGGTCTGAACGAGTAGTTGGCCAGCTTCAACCGCAAGACGCGTTGCGAGATCCTGATCGCTTTCAACAGCAGCTGCTGGCATCACGCAAGTTTCTTGTATTTGATTCGGTGTGGTTGATCGGCCGCAACTCCGAATTCTTTGCGGCGGAATTCTTCATACTCAGAGAAGTTTCCTTCGAACCAGCGCACCTGGCTGTCGCCTTCGAACGCAAGAACGTGCGTGGCAATACGATCGAGGAACCAACGGTCGTGCGAGATCACAACTGCGCAGCCCGGGAATGATTCAAGTCCGGTTTCGAGCGCACGAAGAGTGTCGACATCAAGGTCGTTTGTGGGTTCGTCGAGCAGCAGCACGTTGCCCCCAGACTTGAGAAGTTTGGCGAGGTGCACACGATTGCGTTCACCACCTGACAACTTGCCGACTGGCTTTTGCTGATCGGTGCCTTTGAAGTTGAAGCTGGCAACGTATGCGCGGCCGTGCACTTCACGATTGCCAACAATGACGTGGTCGTCACCGCCAGTGATTTCTTCGTAGACAGTTTTCTCGGCATCAAGATCGTCACGGTTCTGATCGACGTAACTCATTTGCACGGTTGAACCAATGGTGATCTCGCCGCTGTCGGGAGTTTCAAGTCCGGAGAGCATTCTGAAGAGTGTTGTCTTGCCGGCACCGTTAGGTCCGATGATGCCGACGATTCCTGCTGGGGGAAGCGAGAACGAAAGGTCCTCAATGAGGAGTCGTTCGCCGAAACCTTTGGTGAGTCCGCTGACTTCGATCACCGTGTCTCCGAGGCGCTGACCGGGCGGAATGGCGATCTCGAGACGGTTGGAGGTGTCGCGATCAGCTTCGGCCTCGGCGTGCAACTTTTCATATGCGGCCAGACGCGCCTTACCTTTGGCCTGGCGGGCTTTTGGAGCCATGCGAACCCAATCGAGTTCTCGTTCGAGAGTTCGACGGCGAGCCTCGTTCGATTTCTCCTCTTGCGCGAGGCGGGCCTGCTTCTGCTCAAGCCAACTTGAGTAGTTGCCCTCAAATGGGATTCCACGACCGCGATCGAGTTCAAGAATCCACTGAGCCACGTTGTCAAGGAAGTAGCGGTCGTGAGTGATAGCTACGACAGTGCCGTTGTAGTCCTGGAGGAATCGCTCAAGCCAATAGACGCTCTCAGCGTCGAGGTGGTTGGTCGGTTCGTCGAGGAGCAAGAGGTCGGGTCGACTGAGGAGCAATCGACATAGTGCGACACGGCGGCGTTCACCACCCGACAGCGTGGTGACATCAGCGTCATCTGGAGGGCAGCGCAGTGCGTCCATTGCGATTTCAACGTTTCGATCGAGGCTCCACGCATCTGCGGCGGCGATTTTGTCTTCGAGTTCGGCTTGCTCTTTTCCAATTTTGTCGTAGTCGGCATCGGGGTCAGCCCACTTCGCCATCACGTCGTTGTAGCGGTCGATGAGCGATTGCACCTCAGCAACGCCGTCCATGACATTTCCACGGACGTCTTTATTGGGGTCGAGTTCTGGCTCTTGAGAAAGGTAGCCAACTGTGAATCCAGGAGTCAGACGAGCTTCACCCGAGTATCCATCGTCAAGGCCCGCCATGATGCGTAGCAAGCTCGATTTACCTGAACCGTTCGAGCCGATGACACCAATTTTTGCACCCGGGTAGAACGACAGAGAGATGTTCTCGAGCACAGTCCGATCGGGCGGATAGTGACGGGCAAGTTTGTAACAGGTGTAAATGAACTCGTGTGCCATGCGCTGTTGAGGCTAACGGCACTGCTCTCTTCAGGGCTGGTCACAGTTTGAGAAACCAGTTGGCCGGCGTGGGATGGTTTGCCCAGTGACAACGACGTGGCGGAGTTATACGCTGTTCACATGACTCCAGATGTCGTTGACTTCACCGCTCCGGATGCACCTGCGCGCTTTACCGAAAGCCTCAGGACCACTGGGTTTGCAGTGGTGACAAATCACCCGCTTCCGTGGGAACTGGTTCAAAGTTTGTACGCCGAGTGGGAAGAATTTTTTGTGAGTGGTGCCGCTGAGGCGTACACGGTTGGACCTGACAACCAGGAGGGATATTTCCCGCCAAAAATTGCGGAGACGGCGAAGGGACGATCGGTTCGCGACCTCAAAGAGTTTTTTCACGTGTACCCCTGGAGCGAGAAGTACCCCAAAGAGGTCTCCGAGGATGCGATGCGCTACCGCGATATCGCGTCCGAGGTTGCGTCGACTCTGCTGGGCTGGATTGATCAGAACATTCCTGAAGAGGTTGCAGGACGGCTCTCGCGGCCCGTTGCTGAGATGCTGACTGGCAATTCGCGGACGCTCCTTCGCATTCTGCGATACCCACCACTTGAAGGCGACGTGCCCGAAGGCGCCGTGCGAGCAGCAGCCCACGAAGACATCAACCTGTTAACAGTGCTTCCTGCAAGTAACGAGACTGGGCTTGAACTACTTGGTACCGACGGCGAGTGGTACGCCGTTCCGTGCGACCCAGGTTCAATTGCGGTGAATTGTGGCGAGATGCTTGACCTTGCAACCGATGGTTATTTGCCAGCTACAACACACCGTGTCGTGAATCCGATCGGAGAAGCTGCTCAGCGAGCCCGGATGTCCATGCCGCTGTTTCTTGCTGCGGCGGACGACGTTGTGATCTCAAACGGCCGAACTGCGTCGGAGCTGTTGGCACAACGAATTGCGGAACTGCGGAGTCAAGATCCCGCAGAGTGACTCCGCACCACTACGCTACGAGTGTGCCTGAACCAGCAGCATTCGGAGCCAATTCCTGGCTCGTTGAGGAAATGTACGAGCGCTTTTGCGCAGACCCCGACTCAGTCGGCGAGTCGTGGAAAGAGTTCTTCTCCGACTACCGCCAGAACGGGGAATCGGCAAGTGGGGCGAGCAGCGCGGCAACGACAGCTTCTCCTTCTCCGGCACCTGCTGCGGTAGCCCCTGCTGCGCAGAGTCCCGCTCCGAACCCGACAGCTACCCCTGTCGCGGCGACACCGTCTGAGAACGGCGTAGCGGAAGAGCCAGGAACTCCGATTCGTGGGGTTGCTGCTCGAATCGTTGAGAACATGGAGAACAGTCTGTCGGTGCCGACGGCAACGAGTTTCCGAAATGTGCCGGCGAAACTTCTTGAAGTCAATCGCAAGGCAATCAACTCGTATCGGGAGCGCACCGGTCAGGCCAAGGTCAGCTTCACCCATCTCATCGCCTATGCGATTGTCCGTTCGATTGCTGATGCTGTTCCAAATATGCGAAACGGTTTTGTCGAGGGCTCAGATGGGAAACCTCGTCTTGTTACTGGCACGTCGGTCAACATGGGTTTGGCCGTTGACGTTGACAAGGGCGACGGCACTCGGACTCTTCTTGTTCCGGTGTTGCGAGACGCTGACACAATGACGTTCGCTGGTTTTCTTGCCGCGTACGACGAGATCATCCGAAAGGTCCGCAATAACAAGCTCACCGTCGACGACTTTCAGGGTGCGAACATCACGTTGACCAACCCAGGCACCATCGGCACCGTTCAGTCGGTTCCCCGGTTGATGCCCGGACAGGGAGTGATCGTCGGTGTTGGCAACATTGACTACCCCGCAGAATTCGAAGGCGCCGATCGAACGAATTTGTCATCGCTTGGAATCTCGAAGGTTGTCACTGTCACCAGCACCTACGACCATCGAATTATCCAGGGTGCTGAATCAGGTCTGTTCCTCAAGCGTGTGCACGAGTTGTTGCTCGGACAGCACAACTTCTACGTCGACATTTTCCATGCGCTGGAGATCCCGTATGAGGCTGTCGAGTGGGAGATCGATGCGAACCCGATCGACCGCGAAGAGGCGATGCTGGCGAAGCAGATGGCTGTCGCAAAACTCACCCGTGTACACAGGGTGAGAGGCCATCTCATGGCTGATCTTGACCCATTGAAGTGGCAAGAACCTCGAACGCCAAAAGAACTTGATCCGGCGACATACGGTCTGACCATTTGGGATCTCGACCGAGAGTTCTTAACAGATCAAGTCGGTGGAAAGCGCAAAATGCGGCTTGGTGACCTGCTCGGAGTATTGCGTGATGCATATTGCCGAAAAATTGGCGTCGAATACATGCACATCCAAAGCACTGAAGAGCAGCAATGGATGCAGGCTCGCCTCGAAGGTCCACAGACCGACTTCAACCAGCAAGAGAAGCTCCGAATTCTTGAGCGTCTCAACGCTGCCGAAGCGTTCGAGCGCTTTCTTGCGACTAAGTACGTCGGCACGAAGCGATTTGGTATCGAGGGTGCCGAGAGCGCAATTCCAATTCTTGACACCATCTTGTCAAACGCTGCAGACGACAATCTCGATGGCGCGGTCATCGGAATGGCACACCGTGGTCGTCTCAACGTTCTTGCCAACATTATGGGCAAGAGCCACGAAGCAATTTTTGCTGAGTTCGAAGGGCATGTTGACCCCAAAACTGTTCAAGGGTCGGGGGATGTCAAATATCACCTGGGGGCAATCGGTAAATATGTGAGTCCGACTGGCTCGCAGATAGAAATTGAGCTCGCAGCGAACCCAAGCCATCTTGAGACGGTGAATCCGATCGTGATGGGCATCGCCCGATCACGTCAAGACCGAATCGAGCCACCGTTGTCCTATTCGGTACTTCCGATCCTCGTGCACGGTGACGCTGCATTTGCTGGGCAGGGAATCGTCGCTGAATGTTTAACGATGAGCGATATCAGTGGGTACCGCGTTGGGGGAACGATTCATCTCATCATCAATAACCAGATTGGGTTCACGACGGCACCACAGTTCGCTCGGTCATCGGTGTATTGCTCTGATGTTGCGAAGTCGATTCAGGCCCCGATCTTCCATGTCAACGGTGATGACCCGGAGGCCTGTGCGCGAGTCGCTCAACTTGCGTGGGAATACCGGCAAACATTCCACAAAGATGTCGTGATTGACATGGTCTGTTACCGACGCCACGGACACAATGAGGGTGACGATCCGAGCTACACCCAGCCGCTCATGTACCGCGCGATCGCCGAGCGCCGTAGTGTCCGAAAGCTGTATGTTGAAACTCTCGTGACCCGAGGCGACATCGGTGTTGACGAAGCCGAGCAGGCGCTCACAGACTTCCAGTCGAAGTTGCAGGTTGCCCTTGATGCCACTCGTTCAAGGGCAGCCGAGCCGTTCAAGGCGCCGCCTCCGCCCAAGCCGATTGGGGTGCTTCCTCCGATTCCAACTGGGGTTGACCGTCCGGTGCTTGACCGCGTGTTCACTCGCCTCACCGAGTACCCAGAAGGTTTCACTCCACATCCAAAACTTGCCAAGCAGTTCGAAGGTCGCCAAAAGATGTTCGACGAATCAGGCGAGATTGACTGGGCCACAGGTGAAGCGCTCGCTATTGGATCGCTACTTCTTGAGGGACATCCGGTGCGCCTTGCGGGAGAGGATTCGCGCCGAGGAACATTTAGCCAGCGCCACGCCTCCCTCGTCGACTACGAGACTGGCGATCAATGGGTTCCACTCGACACATTGAGCGATGATGCAACGAAGTTCTGGGTGTACGACTCGCTGTTGAGCGAATATGCAGCACTCGGTTACGAATATGGCTACGCGCAGGCGAACCCATCTGCTCTTGTCATGTGGGAAGCCCAATTCGGTGACTTCATCAACGGCGCCCAAATTGTGATTGACCAATACCTGGTTGCCGCGGAAGATAAGTGGGGTCAGCACAACGGCCTTGTGCTGTTGTTGCCGCATGGCTACGAGGGTCAGGGACCTGAGCACTCCTCAGCCCGGATAGAGCGGTTCTTGATTCTTGCGGCTGAGGACAACATTCAGTTGTGTAACGCCACGACGGCGTCGCAGTACTTCCATTTGCTCCGTCGTCAGGTGCACAGTGAACGTCGAACACCGCTCGTGATCTTCACGCCGAAGCAGGGGCTGCGAATGCGGCAGACTCGTTCGCATATCGATGAACTGACATCAGGATCATTCAAAGAAGTAATTGATGATCCATATGTGACCGATCGAAACGCAGTGCAGCGCATCGTGTTCTGCTCAGGGAAAGTGGCGTGGGACGCAATGGCCGAACGGGATCAACGCGAGTCGCCGGTCGCAGTCGTGCGCGTTGAGCAGCTGTACCCAACCCCAACCGAGCAAATGTTTGGAGTGCTGGAGTTCTATCCAAACGCTCGAGAGGTTGTTTGGCTGCAGGAAGAACCCGAAAACATGGGAGCGTGGAAGTTCATTGAACACCGCTTCTGGCGGGTGAAAGAGCGTGGGTACGACTTCCGTCATGTCGCCCGACACGAATCAGGAAGTCCAGCAACCGGATCGAAGACGGTGCACGACCAAGAGCTCGCCGATCTCATGGATGCAGTATTCATCGGACTGTAAGCAAGTCCGGGGAGCCCTCAACATTGCGATGGGGCTAGCGTTTCATCATGCGCAAAGGGGTCTTGCGATAACTCACGAGTCCGTCACCACTCGAGGGGAACTCGTCGAACGCGTGCGAGCAGTCGATGCACTTCGGTCAGCTGACGAGGTCATCAATCTGTTGCGGGCAGCGTCGACCGAACTCGTTGACGAACTGCTACATCCCACGATGGAGGGCGTGTCTGACTCGGCGATCGGGTTGGGAATTGGCGCCTCACCCGGAGCGGCGTCAGGCGAGATCGTGACCTCTGCGGCTATGGCCCTAGAGCGTTCTGACCAAGGGCATTCAGTCATTCTTGTACGACCGGTCACCACGCCAGATGATGTTCTGGGAATGCAGGTAGCAGCAGGCATCGTCACTATGCACGGTGGAATGTCGAGCCATGCAGCAGTCGTTGCTCGTGGTTGGGGAATTCCGGCTGTCGTCGGCTCGGCCGATGTTGACATGAAGGGCTCATCTGTGACCATAGGTGAGCTGGAGTTCTCTGAAGGAGATTTCATCTCAATCGATGGTCGCTCGGGGAAGATCTATGCCGGCGCTGTGGACACTGATCAACAGCAAGTTCCCTCCGAATTGTGGACCTTGCTTCAGTGGGCCGACCTTGTTTCAGCGGGGGTTGTCTCGATTAGAGCGAATGCCGATGCATCTAGTGATGCCCGACGATCGCTTGAGTTCGGCGCAACAGGAATTGGGCTATGTCGCACGGAGCACATGTTCCTCGCCGACGATCGTCTGCCAATCATGCGTTCGTTTATCTTGACCGATGACGAGAGTGCTCAGCAGCAACTGCTGCACGATCTTGAACAGGTCCAAGAAGCTGACTTCGTTGCGCTTCTTGATGTGATGCGCGAACGGCCTGTGACTATTCGATTGCTTGACCCTCCGTTGCACGAGTTCTTGCCATCTGCTGATGAACTGCTCGCTCGTAGTGGAGCTGGAGAGCTTGATGCCGATGAAATCGAACTTCTCAATGCGGTACTGAGTCTTCGTGAGGTCAACCCGATGCTTGGCACGCGAGGGGTGCGACTAGGAGCGGTACGTCCGGGGCTGTACCAGGCACAGGTTCGCTCATTGTGCCGAGCAACTATTTCCATCATGGAACAAGGTGTGCGACCTCAGGTGGAGATCATGATTCCACTCATCAGCGATGCCTCAGAGTTCCGTGTAGCGCGGCGGTGGGTCGTGAACGCAATGAATGATGTCGATACCGATGGGGTACTCGATGGCGTGGTGTCAATTGGAGCGATGGTCGAGACGCCTCGTGCTGCGCTTATTGCTGACGAAATCGCCCAGGATGCGGATTTCCTCTCGTTTGGAACGAACGACCTTACTCAGATGACGTTTGGACTGAGCCGTGATGATGTTGAAGCGCGGTTGCTCCCTCGGTATCGAGAGCTTGGAATTCTTGACCACAATCCATTTGAGGTAATTGACGAAGCCGGGGTGGGAAGACTCCTGGCGCGAGCGATCTCAGATGCACGTCAACAACAGCCTTCCATCAAGGTCGGAGTTTGTGGCGAGCATGCTGGAGATCCGCGATCGATTTCGTTCTTGATTGGCGCAGGCTGTACGTCGCTGAGTTGCTCACCGTTTAGGGTGCCGGTTGCTCGCCTGGCTGCGGCTCAAGCGGTGCTGGGGTCAGGTTCAGCAATGTTTAATGGTGCCGTTGAGTTTTTCTCGGATGATGTTGTGCCGCCCTCTTCGAATGATGACGAACCGATGTCTTCAGACTTCGATGCCGAATCCGACCCGGAGTTGACCTCTGACCTTCATGTGCTGCGGGTGTTGCGCATGCGGGGATTCTCAACTCTCGATGGGCTTCGGCACAGCACAGGTACCGACCTTTCAGCGGTCTTGGACGCCCTGGTCGCCGATCAGCAGGTGAATTACATCGAGGCACGAAAGATGTACATGCTTGCGCCATCTGGTCGGACTCGAATTGATGATCACATTGCTCACGCAGAACCACTACATGGGTTAAGCAGCGCCTATGAGGAGTTCCTCGAACTAAATGTCGAGTTCAAGCAGATTTGTACCGATTGGCAGGTGCGAAATGGCGAGCCGAATGCTCATGACGACGCTGGCTACGACACGCAATGCATTGAGCGACTGTCAGAATTTCTCGGCAAATCCGAATCTGTGTTGACGTCGATGGCTTCAGTGAAGTCTCGGCTTGGGGTGTACCAGCGACGACTGCAGGGCGCCTTGACCGCAATTAGTGATGGGGCAGTGAATCGGTTCACGGGGGTCATGTGCGAGTCGTTCCACGACATCTGGATGGAACTTCATGAAGATCTCATTTTGCTGCAACGAATCGATCGAGTCAGCGAAGGCAGTTTCTAATACTGCTGACAACCGTTGCGTTTAGCGCAGCGACATCCCAAGTAGCCCCTCAAGTTCGCTGAGTGCTTGGTCTGCAGAAACAACTTTGATCGTCGACATCCCCATCGCTCGTGCAGGCTTGAGATTGATGCCGAGGTCATCGAGAAAGATGACTCGCTCGGGACTCACTCCGGCTGTGTCGCACGCGAGAGTGTAGAAACCAGGCTCAGGCTTGCGAATTCCGACCTTCGATGACTCGATGACATGATCAAAGATTGTCATCGCCGCCGAGACATCCGATCGTTCTTCAACGGAACGGTTGACGTTGTTGGTGAGACAGGCTTGCGTGTAACCGCTGTCGTGAATGGTTTTCAGCGCCTTCACCATCTCAGGCCGAACGTTGCCGTATAGACAACCGAGCACATCGGCACCGGGGACTTTGTGTCCAAGCGCTTCCGATTCCGCCGCGAAGAGCTCATTGAACACCTCTGCAGAAATTTCCTGTCGTTCGATCTGGGCCCACGCGTTGGAATCAGGGTTATGGGTGTTGACCCCTCGAATGAAGTCCTTGGGGATGCCATGGGATTCCTCGTAGGAATTGAACGCTTCAAATGGGCTCGTGGTGACGACTCCACCAAAGTCCCAAAACACTGCGTCGAATGATCGATCTGACATGAAGCCTCCGTGAAAGACGAGGGGATGAACAAACCTGACTCTACGATGGGGAGTGCGCTGCGGTGTAGTCCGCTCCCGATGAATGTCCTCACATGACAGTCACGGAGGGTCTGCATGAAAGTGTTTGCGGGATGCACCCGCTACTGACCCGAATACATCGGGACGAAGAGGATTGACATGACAACAACATCGGCAGCCCACTATGTGGTTGACGGATCAAATATCGCCACCGAGGGACGCTCGCGACCGAGTCTTGAGCAGCTCCAAGAGGCGGTCACCACATTTATGGCTGACCATCCAGATTCGATGATCACTGTCGTCGTCGACGCAACATTTGGTCATCGGATCGACCCATCAGAGAAAAACGAATTCGATGAGGCAATTGCGAACAACGAACTTGTGGCCCCACCAGCAGGGGCAATCGGTCGGGGAGACGCATTCGTGCTCACCATCGCCGATCGAGCAGGCGCCTCGGTGCTATCAAACGACTCCTTTCAGGAATTTCACGGTGATTACGAATGGCTCTTCGATGAGGGTCGACTCGTTGGTGGGAAACCAGTCCCGCATGTCGGCTGGGTATTTGTGGCTCGAACTCCTGTGCGGGGTCCGGTTTCTCGAAAGGCAACGAAGAAGTCATCTTCCACGGCGCCTGCGAAGCCCTCAAGGCGAACGGCAAGTAAGCAGGCGAGTCAGCCAATGCCGGTTCCGACAACTCCGCCTCCAGGTGCCGCTACACGGTCGAACAACACTGCGGCGAAGGCAAAGACCGAGGGTGCAACACCAAAAGGTGGAGATCCGGTCAACGAATTGATGCCGTTCCTCGACTTCGTTGAAACCTCCCCGGTCGGGACGCGTCGTCTCGGCCAAGTCGAGCGTTACTCCTCACACGGCGCATATGTCAGGGTGGGTGACGTCAGCGTGTATGTGTCACTTCGCTTGATGGCAGATCCTCCACCAAAGAGCGCTCGTGCTCAGGTGAAGATTGGTGAAGAAGTTGGTGTCACCATCGTTGGCTTTGTGGCTGAACGAAGGAGCATTGACGGCGCTTTCGATGCTGTTGCGCCCACCGCAACAGCGGCGGCACCAGAGGAGCAACCCGACGAAACGAGCCAAGCAGCATCTGCGTCAGCACCACGTCGAGTGACAGCAGCGAAGAAGTCGGCCGCAAAGAAAACTCCTTCAAAGGCCTCATCGGCGGCGAAGTCAACTGCCACGAAAAAGACGGCCGCATCGGCGAGCACTAAGAAGACGGCAGCCAAAAAGGCATCAGCTAAAAAGACGTCAGCTAAGAAGGTGGCGACCGCTGTCACTGCAGAGACGAAGAAGCCGCCAGCGAAGAAAGCACCAGTGAAGAAAGCACCGACAAAGACGTCACCAGCGAAGAAGGTGTCAGCAACGAAAGCTGCGATGAAAAAGTCCCCGGCACCACAGACTGCTCGGAAAAAGGTTGCAACAACGTCTCGGACCCGTAAGGCTGAGAGCGCATGATTCGAGTCGCCACCTGGAACGTCAACTCCTTAAAAGCCCGTCTTGAACGGGTAACCGAATGGATCGAGGATGTGCAGCCGGATGTTCTCTGCCTTCAAGAAACAAAGATGGCAGATGACGCGTTCCCTGGTCTTCATTTTGAAGCAATGGGCTATGAGTCCGCCCACTACGGGCAAGGCCGCTGGAATGGAGTCGCGATCATCTCAAAGGTGGGGCTGACAGACGTTGTCACGAATTTCGCAGGCGACATTGAGCCCGACCCTGATGCACGAATTATCACTGCAACGTGCGCAGATATCAGGGTGTCATCTGTCTATGTCCCGAACGGTCGGGCAATCGACGATCCCCACTACGAATACAAGTTGTCGTGGCTTGACCGACTTCAGCAACATCTCGCAATTGATGCCTCGTCTGATGGCAACGTCATTGTCACAGGTGATTTCAACATTGCACCGACCGATGCCGACGTGCACGACCCGCAGAAACTCGCAATGTCAACCCATGTGACCGACGCAGAACGCGCCCGCCTCCGATCACTCGAGGAGTGGGGACTTTCGGACCTCTTCCGCCACCACCACAACGAAGAACGGTTGTTCTCTTGGTGGGACTATAGGTCAGGTGACTTTCATATGGGTCGTGGACTTCGCATTGACCTCATCTTGGGCTCGCGTTCGATGGTTGAACGCAGCGAGTTCGTTGTCGTCGACCGCAATGCACGAAAAGGCCCTTCGCCGAGCGACCATGCTCCGGTGCTGGTCGATCTGAAATAGTTGCGCAACTGCGCGCGTTACGCCTTGTCGGCAAGGGCGGTGTGTAGATCGTTGAAGAGCCGAGCTGAGGTGAGTTGTCCCCAACCGGTCAGATCCTCAAGTTGCTCTGCGTTTTCTGGTGGCTGTTCGGCAATCTGCCGAAGTACGCGATCACTGCAGAGCTCCTCTGGAAGAATTCCCGATCGTTGGGCAGCAGTTGCGCGCCAGTTCTTCAATCGCTCTAATGAGGTTCTGATCGTCGAATCTGCAGCTTCGCGCATCGCGTTGGAGAGGTCCTCTGTCGGGCCAGAAGCACTTGGGCGAGTGAGGTCGAGCTCGGCAATAAATGGGCTTACAGAGCGCCGGTATCCACCACGCCGCTCTGCCCACGACAGGTGGCACTCAGAAGTTGCTCGAGTGATCGCGACATAGAGCAATCTGGCTTCCTCACGGGATTCTTCCCTTGTTGTTGCACTTCGATGAGGAACCGAGCCAGTCTCGACCGCTGCAACCCAGACATGATCCCATTCGCGGCCTTTCGCAGCATGGAAGGTGAGCACCTCCACTCCGCCTTGTTGATGGAATCCAAAGGGGTCAGCAGTGGTGATCCACGATGCAAAACTGGTGCCATTTCCGTCGGGGTGCTCACGAAGGTGTTCAAGGGCAACTGAGGCGACTTGCTGAGCCGACACGGTTCCACTTGGGGCGGTATCTGCAAGCGGGGTGGGCGACCCATCGTTGCCGTCAAGGATGTCATGGGCCCACGCTCGCAACGCCGACGATGAGGTGAGACGTCTCGCCTGGTCGAGCGCTCGTCGCCCCGACGAGTCGCCTCGGAATCCGCGGGCACGAACTTCGATGCCGGCCTGCTTGAGGGATTGTTCTATCCGAGAACAGAGCTGATGCGTTCGCGCTAGGACTGCGACTTGGCCATTGCGCACGGCGTGGTCGCCAGTTCGAATGATCGCATTCGCAACTCCTCGTGCTTCGGCCTCTTCATCGGAGAAAGCCGTCAGGCTGGGGAGAGGACCATCTGGCCTGCTCGATTGCAGATCAGCAGAGAGTTCAGCGTGCTGGAGAACGTGAACCCCGGTGGAAACAATTTGTGGGGTGCAACGGTGGTTGACCGGCAACCTGATGACTTCCACACCAGGGAATCGATCAGACACATGTACGAGGACGTCAGGATCGCTGCCATTGAATCCATAAATCGACTGAGCTGGATCGCCAACGATGAAGAGGTCATCAGCATCGGGCGATCGTAGAGCCGACAGCAACCGTTGCTGGATTGGCGTGAGGTCTTGTGCCTCATCGACATGAATGTGCCGGAATCGCCATTGAATTGCTGCAGCGAATGCTCGATCGCGTTCGAGTTCGATCGCGCACCGAACGAGAAGATCGTCGAGGTCGAACACGCCTCGTGCAGATTTTTCGCGTTCATACGCAGCCATTGCCTCGACGATCCGAGCCGCCTTCGAAGGTTGCTGACGTCGAGATCGAGCCACTGTCGAATAGGTGTCAGCGGTGATTCCGCGAGCACTTGCCCACGACAATTCGTTGACGATCTCATCAAGTTGCTCTTGCGGCGCTTTGAGAGCAGCGGACAGTAAGCGATGGCGGTCATCGACAATCGTTGGAAAGCGTTTCCCAAGGTCTGACCATCTTTGTCGAAGGAGACCGAGTGCAACCGAGTGAAAGGTCCCGGCTTCGATTCGTTGGCCGAGCCCATTCTGGCGAAGGCGACGACGAAGTTCCCCCGCAGCTTCTCGGGTGAAGGTGAGGGCAAGGGTGTGCCGTGGATCAGCAGTTTCAGTCGCAATTCGATATGCAATTCGTCGAGTAAGCACCCGAGTTTTGCCTGACCCTGCTCCAGCAATCACGGCCACAAGACGCGACTCGGTCGTGACCGCTTGACGCTGGTCTGCGTCTAAATCGGCGAGCAGGTCTCTTGGGTCCACCCCGTCACGGTACTGTCATCAGCATGGCGTACCCGCAGAAACTGCTAAATCCAGGTGAAGAAACAATCGTCGATCTTCATCCGCACTGGTGGTATTTCGCGAAAGAAGTAGCGCGCGTCGCCCTGTTCTTCGCTCTGGCCATCGTTGTTGCGCTGTTCACCGGTGAGGGTTCAATTTCAGGAGCGTTGCGGTGGATCTCGATTGCTCTTGTTGTGATCTCTGGCGTTGGTGTTGCGCTGAGGTGGTTGTCATGGGTGACGACGTATTTCGTGGTGACCACTGATCGCGTCATCTTCCGAAGCGGAATCATTTCCCGGCGTGGTGTTGAGATTCCGCTCGGTCGTGTCAACAACGTGCTGTTTAATCAATCCCTTTTCGAGCGCGTCATTGGCGCAGGCGACCTTCTCATCGAGTCGGGTGGCGAGAGCGGTCAGCAAACATTTACTGACGTTCGAAACCCTGATCGGGTACAAAATGCGATTCATGCCGCGATTGATGGGTTGCGTGACTGAATGTCCCAACTTCATTAATCACTTGGCTGGATGACACACTCGGCTGATGGCACGAGTCTCGGTCCCTAGCGGTATCGAAATCGAGTACGAGGAGTTTGGGACGCGAGACAATCCAACGGTGCTGCTCGTATCAGGGTTTACTTCCCAGCTGCTTGGGTGGGACGAAGGATTTTGCCGAGAGCTCGCATCACGTGGTCGTCACGTCGTTCGTTTCGACAATCGAGATGTTGGGTTATCGACCCACCTAGATGGGCAACTCGTCGATGTAAAAGCCGCGCGAGGTGCAGCATTTTTTGGCGGCGACCCAGTCGAGCCGCCGTACACCCTTTCGGACATGGCCGCAGACGGGCTTGACCTTGTTGATGCACTCGGGTGCGAGGTCGTCGATGTCGTTGGTATGTCGATGGGGGGGATGATCGTGCAGACGATGGCGATCGATCGCCCTGACAGAATGCGATCTGTTGTATCAGTGATGAGTACGACAGGCGCGAGAGATGTTGGTCACCCGACTCCAGAGGCGCTCGAGCGACTCCTGACGCCCCCTCCGGCAAATCGTGATGAATATATCGAAGCATCGTTGGGCGCGAAAATCTGGTCGTCAAAGCGCTATTTCGATCCGCAACGGGCACGCAAAAAAGCAGCCGCCAGTTTTGACCGAATGTTTTATCCGGAGGGCTCGACCCGTCAATACGCAGCCATCATCGCGTCAGGAGACCGTACCGAGGCTCTCAGATCAGTCAAAGTCCCGATGCTCGTGATCCACGGAAATGATGACACCTTGATTCACCCCTCGGGAGGAGAAGCCACTGCAGCAGTTGTCCCTGGAGCAAAGTTGTTGATGCTTGACGACATGGGGCACGACATCCCTGAACCGCTGTGGCCAGAAATCGCAGGTGCGATCGTCGACTTCGGCGATTCGCTCTAAACGAACTCACTATCAATCACACAAGGAGTAGAAGACATGTCAGGACCACTCAGCGGATACCGGATTCTTGAAATTGCAGGAATTGGGCCAGGACCATTTGCCGCAATGATGTTGGCAGACATGGGTGCCGAGGTCATTCGAGTCGATCGCGCCCAAGCTGTGAAGCCAGGAGCAACCGGGCCCGTTCGCGATGTGCTGCAACGAAGCCGGAAGAACATTGCGCTCGACCTCAAAGATCCAGAGGGAGTTGCGATTCTGCTTGACCTTGTCGAATCGGCTGATGCCCTGATTGAAGGCTTTCGCCCAGGAGTGATGGAGCGGCTCGGTATCGGACCTGACGTGTGCCTTGAGCGCAATCCGAAACTTGTATTCGGTCGAATGACTGGATGGGGTCAAACCGGGCCGTATTCGCAGGCCGCCGGTCACGACATCAACTACATCGCGCTTGGTGGCGCACTTGCGCATATCAGTCGGGGCGGCTCCGGGCCGGTTCCGCCGTTAAATCTCGTTGGAGATTTTGGTGGCGGTGGCATGTTCCTCGCCTATGGCGTTGTGTGTGCGTTGTTGGAGGCGCAGCGGTCAGGCCAGGGTCAAGTGATCGATACGGCGATGGTCGATGGCACTGCCTCGTTGATGTCGATGTTCTGGGGTATGGCATCAATGGGTGCGTTTGATACCGAGAACCCAGGCACAAACCTGCTCGACACCGGTGCCCATTTTTATGACACCTACGAATGTTCCGATGGTAAGTGGATCTCACTTGGTTCGATCGAACCGCAGTTCTACGCGCTGCTGCTGGAGCACACGGGGCTCACCGATGACCCAGATTTCCAGCGTCAAATGGATAAGAGCAAGTGGCCGGAGTTGAAATCTCGGCTGACGGAACTATTTCTCACGAAGAGCCGCGATGAATGGTGTGCGATCATGGAGCACACTGATATTTGTTTCGCTCCGGTGCTAACAATGCCTGAGGCTGCACAGCATCCGCACAATGTCTCACGAGGGACATTCTGCGAGGTCGATGGCCTCACCCAGGCCGCGCCGGCACCGAGGTTCTCCAGAACGGTCCCTGACACTCCAACCCCCGCAGCGCGTCCAGGAGAGAACACGAAAGAGGTGCTGCTGAGCTGGGGACTTGATGCCGGGCGAATCGATGCGGCACTCGCTGGTGGTGCAGCAGCTCAAGTCTGATGGCGATTGTTCGTCTCGTACGACATGGCCAAGCATCTGCTGGTTGGGGGACCGATCCTGACCCAGACCTTGATGACCTCGGAAGGGCACAGGCCAACAACGTTGCGAAACTGTTGCACACACATGTGGGCGACACCCCGATTGAGGTGTGGACTTCACCACTTCGGAGGTGCCAAAGCACAGCGCGTCCATTTGTTGAATCCCGAAGCACCGCTGCCCTCATCGTTGATGCTGTTCGCGAAATTCCATCACCGAGAAATATCTCGACAGATGAGCGGATCGAGTGGCTACGAGGGGCAATGGAGGGAACCTGGTCAGAACTTGGCGGCGAATTTGTTTCATATCGCGACAACCTCATCGACATGATGAGGTCGGTGCTCACTGACACGGTGGTGTTTTCTCACTTCATTGCGATCAACGCAATAATCGGGGCATGTCTTGACGACGACCGACTCGTCATCAGGCATCTCGACAACACGTCAGTGACCACTATTGACGTCACTGACGGTGTGCTCACCCTGATCGAGGGTGGCGACGAAGCCGAGACAGTTATTCGCTGATCGTGACGTCATAGCCTGCTGCGCCAATGGCACACTACAGGGGTGAAGTTGACGACTCGGCGGTGCGCAGTTCTGGTGTTTGGTGCCGTCGCCCTCGCCGGTTGCGCGTACCTCACGCCACAGAGTGATTCCACCGCCGATAACGGTGAATCGACGTCATGGCCGTTCGACACAGAGTCATCGGGAAGTACCCCGCAATCATCGGTGATCGATGAAGTGGCAGAGACCGACGTCGCAGAAACGACAGCAGATGACGCGACAGAATCATCAACATCGACCCCGGCAACGTCGACGACCACCATTCCGGAGCCCTTAGGGGTGAACGAGCTTGTCTTGACGTCAGGTGGTCTCGGTGGAGCCCGCTTTGGAACAGAGCCCAACGAGGTCGTCAACTACGTGTCGTCGATCCTTGGTTCGCCAACAGAAGATTCAGATTGGGTGTCTCCTGATGCACTTTCGTGTCCGGGTAGCACTGTCCGCCGTGTGAAGTGGGGAGTACTGTCACTGATGTTCGGCGATGAGTCATCAATTGCAAGCGGGAGGGCACACTTCATGTCATACACGTACGGTGTGGTCGACAAGGTCGGTGAAGAACCAACTGGGCTGATGACGAGTGATGGCATCACCGTCACCGATTCGGTTGGTTCTCTGCTTGAGGGAATCGATGCTCAACTAAACGAAGGTGATGAATCGCTCGACATTCCGCCATCGTTCTTCTACGACCGCGAGCCGTTCCCTATCACCGGCTTGCTTTCTGGCACGACCAATGATGATGTCGTCCTCGTGATTTCGTCTGGTTCAGGATGTTTTGGGTGACATTGAGATGTTGAGAGAAGCACACCAGGCAGTTGCATGGATTGTGATTTGTTCGAATGGCTTGCTCGGGATTTGGTTCGTTGTTGCCCAGCGTTGGTCCCTCGCCCGCATGCGGTGGATGTGGTGGTCAGTGATTCCTGCCCAAGTTGCAGTGGTTATTCAGGCAGTGATCGGAGCGGGTCTCGCAAGTCAGCCCGGCATTGTGCTTGACGACATGCATGCCCTATACGGATTCTCTGCGATTGTCGCTGTGGGAATTCTGTACAGCTACCGGTCGAGCCCATTTATTCGCGACCGTCAATACATGCTGTACGGCGTCGGCAGCCTGTTCATCATGGGGCTCGGCCTGCGCAACCTGTTTCTTGGGCAGGGTTAACTCTGCACCGGAGCTGCGGCCTCTGGGTCTGGAATGAGTTCTGCCAAGAACTCGATGAGAAACTCTGATGGGATTCTTCCACGTGGAATTGGCACAACAAGTTGGCGTTGTGATTCCTTATGCATCGCTTGACGGCTCAACCGTTTTAATCGCATTGATTCGCTCGCTTTGAGGTCAATCGGTGAAAGCTTTGCGGTCCGGCCCGAGGTTGGGCTTCCGGTGACGCTGAGATCGGTGACGCCAAGACGCATACATTCAATGCGAAGGCGGGCAACCACCAGCAACGCCGACGCAGGATCGGGGATTGCTCCATAGCGGTCGGTCCATTCAGATGCAATGTCATCAACCTCTGAGAACGATGATGCCGCTGCAATCCGTCGGTACGCCTCAAGTCTGAGGTCTTCTCGACCGATGTATTCCGACGGCAGAAAGGCGTCTGCTGGGACATCGAGATTGAGCTCGACAACGGGCTCAGGCTTCTCACCCTTCATTTCAGCCACTGCTTCGGTGACCATTTGGCAGTAGAGGTCATAACCGACTGCTGCGATATGTCCAGACTGAGCGGCACCGAGTAGGTTGCCCGCTCCTCGAATTTCGAGGTCGCGCATCGCGATCCGAAATCCAGACCCGAGCTCTGTTGATTCACCGATGGTTCTCAGCCGCTCATACGCCTCTTCAGACAGCGTGCGCTCCTGCGGGTGGAAGAGGTATGCGTAGGCGCGCTGGCCACTCCGACCGACTCGTCCTCTCAACTGATGGAGTTGTCCAAGGCCGAGGAGGTCAGATCGTTCGACAACAAGCGTGTTGACGGTCGGCATATCGATTCCTGATTCGATAATCGTCGTGCAGACCAACACGTCGTATCGGCCCTCCCAGAAATCAACCACAACCTGTTCAAGAGATGCTTCCTCCATTCGTCCATGCGCAATTGCAATACGGGCTTCAGGAACCAACTCTCTCAAACGGGCAGCAGATTGCTCAATTGATTTCACGCGGTTGTGAACCCAGAACACCTGGCCCTCGCGGAGTAATTCTCGGCGGATTGCCTCCACTGCTACTCGCTCGTCATATTCGCCAACATGGGTGAGAATTGGCTGCCGATCTGCAGGAGGGGTCTGCAGAAGGGAAAGGTCGCGTATTCCGACGAGTGACATTTCAAGTGTTCGAGGAATCGGTGTTGCACTCATCGTTAGGACATCGACATCGGTCGCAAGCGACTTGATGAGTTCTTTGTGTTGAACACCAAATCTCTGCTCCTCATCGATGACGAGCAGTCCGAGGTCTTTGAACGCAACCTGTGACGACAGCAGACGGTGTGTCCCGATGACACAGTCGATATCGCCTGAGGCAAGATCGGCAATCACCGATGCAGCTTGTTTGTCGGTGAGAAATCGTGAGAGAACCTCAACACGAACGGGAAACCCCGCAAAACGATCACTAAAGGTTGTGCCGTGTTGAGTTGCAAGAAGTGTGGTTGGGGCAAGTACCGCTACCTGCTTTCCTCCCTGAATTGCCTTGAACGCAGCACGAATTGCAACTTCTGTTTTACCGAAACCAACATCACCGCAGATGAGTCGATCCATTGGGATATCGCGCTCCATGTCAGCCTTGACATCAATGATGGCGGTGCGCTGATCGGGTGTTTCAACAAAACCGAATGCATCCTCCATCTCCGACTGCCAGGGTGTGTCTGGAGCAAATGCATGTCCGGGAGTGTTGATGCGCTGCTGGTAGAGCACGACCAGCTCTTGAGCAATTTCTTGTACCGCAGAACGAACCCGAGATTTCGCCGATGCAAAATCGCTACCACCGAGACGATGGAGCGACGGGGCTTCACCACCTGAATAGGGGCGGAGCACATGTATCTGGTCTGATGGGATGTAGAGCCGATCCTCACCGCGATATGCAACAAGTAGGTAGTCGCGTTCGGCTCCACCGATCGATCGTGTGACCATGCCCTCATAGCGGCCAACACCATGATGGACATGAACCACATAGCTGCCCGGCTTGAGGTCATCGAACCCCGCGGTGCCTTGACGAGGCCGAACGCGACGACGCGACCTGCGGCGACCGGTGAGGTCCGCTTCAGCCAGCACACTCAGACGGGCGTTTGGGAGATGGAATCCTCGGTGGAGTGGGGCGACCGCGATGTAGGCACCCGGTCGTGTGAGATCTGTACCACTATCTGCGATGGTGAATTCAAGTTCGTGATCGAGCATGAGTGCACGCAGCCGCTCAGCGGAACCCGTGCCGTCTGCGGCGATGATGACTCGTTCACCATCGCTAAGAAGTTCTCGAATTCGAGATACGTGACCTGCGCCATCGCCGACGATTGGTCCCCAGCCTGTGCTTTCGACGAACGGAGTCTCGGGGCTCTCTGGCGTTGCATCGATTGTCCAGAACGAACCGGAGGATGCGAGTAGCCGGTCGGGTTCTGCGTGCAGATGAGGAAACTGTAGATCCGGATCGCGGGCCCACGTTCCAGCGAGGGCTTTGGCGAGGTCAGCTTCTTCTGCGAGGAGATCATGTGCTCGGTCTCGCATACGACGTGGCTCGACGAGCACAACTTTTGCCCGGTCATCGGCGAGATCGGTGAGGAGAAGGTCTTCGTCGGTGAGCCAGGGCAACCAAGATTCCATTCCATCAAAATGGGCGCCCTCAGCGAGCCGCTCCCAGTGTTCTCTGCCCCACGATTCTGTTGCGACGAGGCGGGCTGCTCGGGCTCGCACGTCATCGTCTGGGGTGATCTCTCGAGCAGGAAAGATAAGAGCTTCACGAAGGTCATCGGTCGAGCGTTGATCGTTGACCGAGAACTGCGTGAGTCGATCTACGTCATCTCCCCACAAATCGATTCTGATTGGTGAATCGGCGGTTGAAGGAAAGATGTCGATGATCGCGCCTCTCCGAGCGAACTCGCCGCGATGTTCCACCAGTTCTTCCCTGCGGTAGCCACAATTGACGAGTTGCTGGGTGAGCTCATCGGCATCAACTTGACCACCTGCAACGATGTGAATCGGCTGTGTTGTTCGTGCGCCCGGCCCAAGACGCTGCAGGAGTGCGCGAATGCCGGCAATGATGATCTTTGGGCGCTCGCTGGCAGCCGTGAGTCGCCAGAGGACTTCCATTCTGCGCCCCATGGTCTCAACGGCAGGGCTCACTCGCTCGAATGGAAGGGTTTCCCAGGCTGGGAACAGCAGACAATCATCACGTCCAAGAAATTGGACAAGGTCATCGTGCAACCGAGCGGCGTCCGTGCCGGTTGGGCACGCGACGATGAGCGGTGCTCGTTCAGAGAGATGTGACAGCGCAGCGATACTGATCGGCCTTGCAACCTCGGTAATTGCAAGCCGAGCCGATGTTGAGCCAAGTGCGGCGGTGAGGGCGGGCTCATCGCGCAGCAGTGGGGGAAGCCCGTGTAGCGCTGGGGGAAGTGAGCCGATCACCGACGATTCACAGACTGCATAGCGTTGTCAACTCCGTGGGAGACCACAAGTTCAACGGCATCAGCGGCGCTTACGATTCCGATGTCAAGCTCAGGTCTGCTTCGTTTTGGCACCTTTGACAGCACCCAGTCGGCCCCGCGATCAGCTGAGGGTGGTCGACCAACCCCGATACGAACCCTCAGAAAATCCTTTGTTCCGAGATGTTGAGCGATGCTTCGCAGGCCGTTATGGCCGGCAAGGCCGCCACCCATTTTGAGTCGCGTGTCACCTGGTTCGAGGTCAAGCTCATCATGAACGACAATCAGTTTGCTTGGATCGGTGAGACCAAATCGTTTGATGAGTGATGCCGCTGCCCGTCCCGATTCGTTCATGAAGGTGACCGGAATGGCGAGGACGCACCGTTGGTCTGAAAGCCGTGTTTCAGCCACAAATGCATCGTTCTTTCCTGCTTTGAACGAGGCAGACACTCGTTGGCCAATGAGGCGAACGGCATCATCGCCAACGTTGTGGCGCGTATTGGCGTACCGGTCGCCAGGGTTTCCAAGGCCGAGGACAATCCACTCTGGCGGAGAGTCACCGGATCGGCGACCTGAGAACAGGCCCACGAAGTCGCTCAGTCGGCGTCTGAATCGCCAGAATCGTCAGAGCCGCTATCAGCTGACTCTTCTGATGCCTCTGCGGCACCCTCTTCGCCCTCGGCGTCCCCTGCGGCAGGTTCTTCAGCAGCGACGCGGAGAGTCACGGCAGTGACGACAGTTTGATCCTCAGCGCTCACCGCAACGACTCCACTTGGAAGAGCGACATCTGCGACGGTGATGACCGTGTCAACGGTCATTTCGTTGATGTCGATCACGAGCTCGTCTGGGATGTTTCGAGGGGTGGTGCGAACTTGGATCTCCATCATCTGCTGATCGACGAGACCATTGTTCATCGAAACTTGCTTCGCTTCGCCTTCGAGGCGAACCGGAACACTCACGGTGATTTCCTGATTGAGGTCAATCTGGATGAAGTCGACATGGGCGACGGTGCGGCGAACTGGGTGCCGCTGCATTTCCTTGACGATTGACGGGTACACGGTGCCATCGACAGTGAGGTCAAGGATTGTGTTCATTCCAGCTGTACCGGAAAGGGCGACTCGAAGATCACGACGGTTCACTGAAATGCTGATGGGCTCCATGCCCTTGCCATACACAACAGCAGGAATACGATCCTCGCGGCGAATGCGGCGGGATTCGGCACTGCCGGTCGTACGACCGGCTTCGGCGATGAGAACAGAATCTGACATGGTGAGCCTCGAGTTACCTAGACCTCAGGATGAACTGGTGTGGCGACAGGATTACCGCCACAGCGTCATCGAAGGCTATCGGGGACTTGCCGAGGCCACACCTGTGATATTTGGTTCTTCTCGACCTGGACGGAGGAGCGCTGGCGGGTTAGGCATCGCTCAGAGGGACAACCTTGAGACAGACCGATGTTGCCGGTGTGATGGCGGAGTCCGGTAAATCGTTGGAATGGTTTAGGCGTAGTTCTCGCCGCTGAAGATTTCACTCACGCTGGTGTCGTCAAAGACGGCGGAAAGCGCTTGAGCGATGAGAGGAGCGATCGACAGCACCTCGACCTGGGGGAGTCGCTTGTCCTCAGGTAATGGCAACGTGTTGGTGAGAACGAGGCGTTCGAGCGGTGAGGATCCGAGCCGTTCAACGGCTGGTCCTGAGAGCACGCCGTGGGTAGCCATTGCCCAGACCTCGGTGGCGCCGCGCTCCAGAAGAATTTCTGCAGCAGACACAATCGTTCCGCCTGTATCGATCATGTCGTCGGTCAAGATGCAGAGACGGCCCTTGACGTCGCCGATGACCTCTTTCGCTTCGACGACATTCGCTTGGCCCTTTGGCCGACGCTTGTAGATAAAGGCGATATCGGCTTCGCAGTCATGGAGGTGCTGGGCCATGCGCTCTGCAACTTTGATGCGCCCTGAGTCAGGCGAAACGATGACCGGCGAGTCGGGTGCTTGCTGGCGAATGTAGGTCTCGAGAACGGGTGCTGCTGTCAGGTGGTCGACCGGGCCGTCGAAGAATCCTTGGATCTGGCCAGAGTGCAGGTCGATCGAGATGAGCCTGTTTGCACCCGCAAGCTTGAACATGTCAGCGATGAGTCGGGCGGTGATTGGTTCGCGACCCTCCGATTTACGGTCCTGGCGGGCGTAACCATAAAACGGACATACCGCAGTGATTCGTTTTGCTGAAGCGCGAGCTGCAGCGTCGATCATGGAGAGTTGCTCCATGATCGAGTCGTTCACCGAGCTTCCATCGATGCCGTAGTGGCTTTGCATAATGAAAACGTCAGTTCCACGAACGCTTTCAGCGAATCGTGGACGAATCTCTCCGTTGGAGAACTGGGTGATGCTGACATCACCGAGAGGGAGTCCGAGGTGTTGAGCTACCTCGCCCGCAAGGTCAGGATGCGTGCGCCCTGAATACAGCGCAAGCTTCTTTGTTGTTACCTTCTCGAGTGACTCCACCTCGCTCCCCTCCGCGCCGAACGTCGTCGCTCTTCGCATTGTAGAACGCTGACCTACTGATCACCTAGGCCACTTGGTCAAACAGTGAAGATTTGCCTACGGAAAACGAAATCGGGTGGTCATCCATCGCGGGCGATCATCATTTGCTCGACCGCAGCGAGCTGCTCACGGTCATTGACCCCGACGGTTTCGTCGGCGTGTGTGGTGACAGCGCCAACCTTTCCGCCTTGGGCGAGAGAGGCAATGACATCGGTGAGGTAGTACTCACCCTGGGAGTTGTTCGTCCCAAGCTGTTCCAATGCTGGGGAAAGCAGTGCGTGTTCAAATACGTACACCCCAGCATTCCATTCTTTGATGAGCAGTTCCTCCGGTGAAGCATCACGCTGTTCGACAATGCGTTGGACCGAATCGTCAGCCGCTCGAACAATGCGTCCATAGCCAGTTGGATCATCGAGTTCGCTAGTGAGGATCGTTGCTGAACGCGAATTCGTCACGTGTTCTTCCGCGAGGCGGTGAATTGTTGCACCGGTCAGTAGCGGGGTGTCACCGGCAAGGACGATCACCGCATCGCCTTCGGATGGTTGGGTAAGGCCAGTCAAACCAACTTGCGTTGCATGACCAGTGCCGTGCTGCTCATGTTGAGTTGCGAATGTCACGTTCGCCCATGACGGTGCAAGAGCCGACACGACTGCAGCAACCTGATCGCCACCGTGTCCCACCACTACACAAATCTCAAGTGGCTGAGAGATTTCGAGTGCATCAATCACGTGAAGCACCATTGCTTTGCCACAGACCTCGTGAAGTGGTTTCGGCAAATCAGATTTCATCCTGGTGCCCGCCCCTGCGGCAAGGATGACGGCACGGAGAGCCATGGTTCCGGGGAGAGGACTCGAACCCCTACAAACGGCACCAAAAACCGCTGTCCTGCCAATTAGACGACCCCGGATCGCTACCCATACGGTACCGCCAGAATCGCTGGTCTCTGCGACAGTCGCAAGATCTCGAGAAAGTTTGGGACAGAAATCAACTGGTCTGAGAGAGCGTGATCATGCGTTTACGGCGGTAGCGTCTGGAGCCCTATGGGTTCGCTCGTCAAGAAGCGCCGCAAGCGCATGCGTAAGAAGAAGCACAAGAAGATGTTGCGCCGCACGCGGCACCAGCGTCGCAAATAGCGCCGCGTTTTACATCTGTTCGACTGTGCGTGCAACGCGCACAACAGCGCCCTCGCCGATGAGATCGACGAGGGCGTCGTCGCGCTCGCCCTCAACGAACCAAGTGGCGCCGCTGCCAGCGAGCGTTGGTGTGGACCCGGTTCGATCTGCGATCGCATCTCTCCACCGCTCAAGTTGAGGCTCAACGAGTAGCGCAGCGGGTTCAAGGTCGTTTAGACCGTCGCTCTCGGGCCCTCCTAGTTGGTCCCATGCCTTGTACACAGCTGGCGTGCTGACATGTAGTGGAGGAGCGATAAGGGTGAATGTCCGATCGACGTGAGGCAACTCATCGATAAGCTCGCCGATCCCTCGCACACGCGCTCGACCTCCGTGTAGGCAGAAAGGAATGTCGGCACCGATCGAAACTGTCGACGCCACATCGGAGATACCAGCCCATCTCAGAACAGCTGCCGCATCGGCGGAACCGCCACCCAGACCCCCACCATGAGGAATGTGCTTCTCAAGGTGAATATTCACTGATCGACCTGCAAATTCCGAGGCCTGTAAGCAGAGATTGGTTGCATCGGTTGGAACACCTTCTGCAAATGGACCACCTACGGTCATTGAAGATTTTTCAGAGGGTTGAATCGTCAACACGTCGTGCAAATCAAGCGTGACCATTTCTGCATCAATCAGGTGGTAGCCGTCATTTCGTATTCCGGTCACTTTCAGCGAGAGAGTGAGTTTCGCCGGCGCAATAATTCGGTTAGTCATCTCGACACCACCTCGGTGAGCGAGTACCACTCGGCGAGAGACAAGGTCTCGGGTCGGCGTTGGGGGTCGATATTGGCTTCTGAGAATTGTTCGCTGGTGACAACCGAACTGAGTGAACGCCGAAGCATTTTGCGGCGCTGACCGAATGCGGTTTTGACGAGAGAGAACATCGTGTCGGTTGAGACGTCGGCGATGACATCTCGACGGCGAATGTCCACGAGAGCTGACTCGACGTTTGGTTGCGGCAGAAAGACCGTGCGAGGAACGTGAGCGATTTTCTTTGCATGCGCATAGTGAGCAACCTTGATGCTGACCGCCCCATATTGCTTGGATCCAGGCGGCGCAACAAAGCGATCGGCTGCTTCATCTTGAACAAGAATGACCATGCGAGAAATGTTCGGGACATCGTCGAGAAGGTCACAAACGAGTGGTGTTGCAATGTTGTAGGGCAAGTTCGCGACAAGCACCCAATTCTGGCCATCTACGAGTTCGTCCCAATTCACGCGCATGGCATCGGCTTGTACAACAGAAATGTTGTCGAAGTCCGCCACGATGTGTTGTAGTGCCGATGCCATTCCAGCGTCGTACTCAACCGCAACGATTCGAGGTCCGTATTCGTTGAGCGCAAGGGTGAGCGAGCCAAGTCCTGGCCCAATTTCAATCACGCTGTCGTCTGGGCCAATGTCTGCAAGCCCGGCGATTCGACGAACCGTGTTTGCGTCGACCATAAAATTTTGTCCGAGGTCGCGACGCAGATGAAGATTGTGTTCTTCTAACAGAGCGTTGATTTGGCTTCTGCTATGAGTCACCAGCGGTACTCCACCGTGAGCGGTGCGTCGGTCGGATCACCAATGGCAGCGAATCGGTCCGGATGCATCACGACATCGGGCGAGTTGTCATCAAGTGTGAAGGCCGCAATGCACGTCGTTGACCGACTGTTATCGAGATTGATGATGCTGACAAACATGCCAATCGGTGCGCCCCGAGCAAAGCAAAGGTCGTTGGCCTCAATGTCGTAATCGAACGAGGCGGTTCCTCGGAAAGCGCTGTTTGAATCGGGAACAGCGATGACCGCTCCACCAGTTGGGGGTGTCGTGACCGTTCGGTCGAATTGAGCAAGTCCAGGGTCCCCGAGAGGATCTTCGCTCGGGCGTGTTGTGGTTGGAGTATCGGAGTTGACGGTCACCACAGACGTGTTGGCATCGGGGGTGCCTTCACTCCCAAAAAGAAATGCGAGTGGTACTGCAACGATGGTGATTGCGGCAGCGATAGCGATGCGACGAGCCTGAGCGCCACCGGTCTCAATCATGTGAGACCAAACACGCTGCGAGTATTTGCAGAGGTCGCCGTGGCTACTGCGATGACCGACTCATTACGCAGATCGGCGATCGCTGTGCCGACGGTCGCTACATGAGCCGGCTGGTTTGGCTTTCCTCGAAATGGGACAGGTGCGAGATACGGGCTATCCGTTTCCACCAGCATTCGGTCAAGCGGGCAGGCGAGTGCGGATGCCTGCAGGTCGACTGCAGAAGGGAAGGTGACAATGCCTGAGAAGCTCACATAGGTGTCTCGCTCAAGGCAGCGTTCTAGTTCGTTAGGTCCGCCAGTGAAACAGTGAAACACCGTTCTGCGTGGAACCCCAACCGCATCGAGAATGTCGAATGTGTCATCCCATGCGTCTCTCGTATGGATGACAAGTGGCAAGTCGCGCTCGTTTGCGATGGCAATTTGCTCTTCGAACGCAATGCGTTGTTCGTCTCGAGGCGAGTTGTCGTAGTGATAGTCGAGTCCCGCTTCACCAATTGCAACAATGTTGGCTTCATCGATGAGGTCTCGAATTGAGTCGACCCCATGTCGAGCATCGTGCGGGTGCAGGCCGACTGTTGCGACAACGTCATCGTGTGACTGAGCAGCTGCAATTGCTGACAAGCTGCTGGCTCGGTCGCATCCGACGACAACGAACCCTTCGACTCCGGCTTGGCGGGCCGCATCAAGTGCAGCATTTGCTCCGCCAGGAGTCCGATCGTCATAAATGTGGCAATGGGAATCAATCCAGCGCGGTTCGAGTCGCCCAGTCATGTCAACTCGCAATGCGTGGAAATAGCGGAGAGCCCTTCTCGATTGGCGTACCACCGGAGTATCCACCCCACTCCACATCGCGTGGAATGCGTTGGTCAGCAACTGATCCGTGAAGCCCGAGGCGCTGCCAAATCATTTCGCTCGTTTGGGGAACTGCAGGGCTCGCAAGAATTGTGATAACCCGAAGTGCTTCGAGGGCGTCTCCCATGACGGCATCGACCTCGGGGCCTGGATCTAACTTCCAGGGTTCATTGTTCTCGAGGTACGCATTTGTCGCTCGAATGAGGCTCCACGTTGCGTCGAGGGCTCGCGATGGTGCGACCGCATCCCACCCGGCTGTCGCTCCGGCCACTGCGAGAGCGGCTGCTTCAGCGAGGGGCGAGTCAGAACGTGGTGCAGGCCCGACACCGTCACATTTCTTGCCGACAACCGTTGCGACACGTGCCGCTAGGTTGCCGAGATTATTTGCGAGGTCAGAGTTGTATCGACTGACCAGGCCATCAAATGAGAAGTCGCCATCTGAACCGTAAGCAGTTTCTGCGAGCACGTAGTACCGGAACCCATCGACCCCGACGACATCGATGAGGTCGAGAGGATTGACGACGTTGCCCGTGCTCTTGGCCATCTTCTCGCCATCGACGAGAAGCCAGCCACCGACAGCCCAACCCTTAGGAAGCTCAACTCCGGCACTCATCAACATGGCGGGCCAGTACACGCAGTGGTGACGAATGATGTCTTTGCCAATGAGGTGGTAGTCGACAGGCCAACGGCTGGTGTAGTCCGCTGATGGGTCTCCAAAGCCTGTGGCCGAGAGGTAATTGGTGAGAGCGTCGAACCATACATATGCGACATGACGCTCGTCCCAAGGAAGTGGGATGCCCCAATCGAGACTTGTACGGCTTACCGAGAAGTCTCGGAGTCCGCCCTTGATTAGGCCGAGGGCTTCATTACCGCGGAACTCGGGCTTGATTGAGCCCGGATGCTCGTCGTACCACTTCAACAATCGGTCTTGGAAACGGCTGAGCCGGAAGAAATAGTTCTCTTCTTCAAAGTGATCGACGGGACGTTTGTGAATAGGGCAAAGGCCGCCATCGAGCAGTTCATCATCGGTGAAGTACTCTTCACAAGCCACGCAGTACTTGCCTGAGTACGTGTCAAGTTCAATGTCGCCAGCGTCGTAGCAGCGTTGTAGAAGTTCTTTCACCGCCGCGTAATGGCGAGGTTCAGTCGTTCGAATGAAGTCGTCGTTCGAGATATTGAGGCGGGTCCACGCGTCGGCAAATTTTGGCGCGATCGTGTCACAGAATTCTTTGGGCGTTTGGCCGGCAGCATCCGCAGCCTGGCGAATTTTGAGCCCGTGTTCATCGGTACCGGTTAGGTACATGACGTCGTCACCAAGCAGCCGGTGCCAGCGACTGAGGGCATCGCCAACGATGGTTGTATACGCGTGGCCGAGGTGTGGCTCGGCGTTCACGTAATAGATCGGGGTAGTGACGTAGAAACCGCTCACATCACAGACGCTACCGGTGCAGCGATGTTGCGGCTCGGCATGTACTGCCATGTCGACTTGGCGGTAGGTTCGACTGCCATGTCGCATAACTTCGCTGAAGCAACCGCGGTTCAAAAAAGCAGCGCATCAAGTGAGGCCGGTGCTCTCGTCTATGACGGGATGGTGCATGAGGGTTGGGACATTCTTGGCAATACCAATGGCGGTTATCTCATGGCAATGGCTGCGAGGGCAATGGCCGATGCTGCTGGTCGGCCACCGCTGACGATGACGGCTCACTTTCTTTCGCCAGGTGCTGTAGGGCCACATGTTGTTGAAGTGAATGAAGTTCGGTCTGGTCGACGATTCGCAACAATGACCGGATCGGTCGTGAACGTTGAGACAGGCCGAGAGGTGATTCGGGTGCTCGGCACCTTTGGCCACCATGACACCGATGGAGTTGTGAGACTCGATGGCGCTCCTCCGCAGATTCCGTCCTATGACGACTGCCCGATTGACGTCAACGGCGATGACCCCAATGCTCAACCCGTCCCAGAGTTGCAACAGCGGCTTTCAGTACGTCTTGCCCCAGATTCAGTTGGATTCCGTTCAGGTCAGCCTCGAGGGGTTGGTGAGGTGTCCGGTTGGTTTGATTTTGCCGATGGCCAGACCATTGATGAGTACGGCCTGATTCTCGCATCAGATTCATTTCCTCCTGCGGTGTTCAACAGTGGCTTGCCCGTGAGTTGGGTGCCGACGGTCGAACTCACCGTTCATCTGCGCGGCTTGCCTGTTCCGGGTCCTCTCGCAGTCGTGTTTAGAACACGGTTTGTGTCAGGAGGAGTGCTTGAGGAAGACGGTGAGGTCTGGGACTCAGCTGGAAATTTGGTTGCTCAGTCGCGTCAGCTGGCGCTAACACCTCGACCGATCTGAACTGCACGGCGCGCTCCTGCAGTAGCACCGAGAGCGAAAGCGCCGACTGCAAGCCCAACTCCTGCGGTAATGATGAGACCTCGGCGCGCCACGGTTCGTGTTTGCTGCCGGAAGTGAACAACAGGCCACCCGTGCTGGCGAGCGTGACGCTCCAGACGAGAATCTGGATTTACGACAACGGGGTGTCCAACAGCGGACAACATAGGTAGGTCGCTTGAGGAATCGCTATACGCGTAGCATTGGGAAAGGTCAAGATTGTCCCAGCGGGCGAGTTCGTTAATTGCCTCGACCTTTCCATCTCCGTAACAGAACGGTCCATCAAGTTCACCGGTGTACACACCATCGATGACTCTTCCTCGGGTACCGATACCACCGGTCATGCCGAGTGAGAGTGCGAGAGGTTCGACGATTTCTGTCGGAGCGGCCGAAACAATGAAGGTGCCTCGACCTGCTTGGCGGTGAAGGTCAAGAAGGCGGCGCGCCTCGGGTCGAATCTTTCCGAGGAGAGTTGGGATCACGCGCTCATTGAGTGATTGGAGATCATCCTGCCGTTGGCCTCTGATGAACCCGAGGATTCGGTCGCGAGCTTCATCTGCGACGTCATTGCCGTGATCGCCACGAAGTTTGAACAGTGCAGCGGTGACAGCATCTCGAATGAGCTCTGTTGTCGGCATGAGGTGGGCTGCTCGACCGGCGAGCGCAAGGGTGAACGCTGACGACCCGCTGATGAGTGTCCGATCAAGATCAAAAAAAGCAGCACTAGGCCCTGGTGTTGCGAGGTGGAGGTATTCACTCATTGCGTGTCTGCTTCGTTTATGGGAGCCGTCTGTATAACGAGATCGTATGCCTGTCGACGTGGAATCCCGAGTCGTCGTGAAACCTCGGCTGCGGCATCACGTCGACTTAACCCGTTCGCAAGCGCTTTGTGTAGAGCGTCGCGGATTGAATCTTCGGTGACCGGTTGATTGTTCTGCTGGCGACCCGCAATCACAATGACGTACTCGCCACGTGGCTCTCCGAGTTCAAGTTCAGCCATCGTTGACCGAATGGTTTCTTCATGCATTTTTGTGAGTTCTCTGCTGACGCTGATCTGACGCTCGCCACCACATACTTCAGCGAGGTCGGCGAGTGTTCTCGCAATTCGATGAGGGGCCTCGTAGAGCACGATCGTTCGATGTTCTACTGCAATGTCGGTTAGTCGATCTGTTCGCTCTTGTCCTCGACGAGGAAGAAACCCTTCCATCACGAAACGCTCGGTTGGAAGTCCGCTCGTAATCAGCGCACTGATCGCTGCGCAGGCTCCTGGAATTGCACTGACGGTGGCGCCAAGGTCGATTGCAGCTCGCACGAGGCGTTCGCCGGGGTCAGAAATTCCTGGTGTTCCGGCATCGGACACGACGGCAACATCGAGACCTGCGGACAGTTCATCGATGACTCGATGCGTGAGTCGATGCTCTGTGTGCTCGTTGCAGACAGCGAGTGCTTGTGCAGAGATGCCGAGGTGTTGCAGGAGCCTTCCGGTTCGACGGGTGTCCTCGCAGCACACGAGTGCGACGCCATCGAGGGTTTCGCGAGCACGTGGAGAGATATCGCCAAGGTTGCCGATTGGTGTTGCGACAAGCCAGAGGGTTCCTGTCACATTGCCCCCACGTCGTCTGGTTGTTGACCCCGATACTCAAGCTCATCGCCCACGTGAAGGCCCCAGCGCGCAAATGCCCCTGCTTCGGCCTCAACGACATATGCGGCACCGAACACTGGCAGACCGAGGCGGTTGCGTTGCATTCGTTGGGTTTTGATGACGCTTCCATCTCGGCTGATGAATGCAACATCAATTGCGAATTTCATTCCGATTGTGTGTACCCAGTTGCAGGGTTCGATGATGAGCGCACCTTCGAACGAAGTTTGGCCGAGCAGCCCCTTGCGGCGGGATCGCTGATCGTTGGCGACCTCGGCTGAGGCGAGCACACGCGAGCCGCTGACAATCCATCCCACGCCTCCAGTGTGGCAGGCGATGATGTGCGATGTGATGGATTAGACGTTGAAACGAAACTCCATGACGTCACCGTCACTTGCTACGTAATCTTTTCCTTCGAGTCGCAGTTTGCCGACGTCCTTAGCGGCGTTCCATGAGCCAAGTTCAAGTAACTGCTCCCACTCGATGACCTCGGCGCGAATGAATCCGCGTTGGAAATCTGTATGAATTCGACCGGCGCACACCGGCGCTGTTGAACCGTTGCGGAATGTCCATGCACGCGATTCTTTGTCGCCGGTGGTGAAGAAGGTGCGCAGACCAAGTAGGTGGTAGGCCGAGCGAACCATGCGGAAGAGTGCACCTTCGCCTAGCCCCAACCCATCGAGCATTTCTGCCCGTTCGGACGGGTCTGAGATAGCCGCTGCCTCGGCCTCCAGTTGAACACACATTCCGATGACTTCAACGTTGTCGCCTGCGTCGTTGAACGCTTCTGCGACGTTTTGTTCTTTGGCAGCGATGTTCTCAAGTTCGTCCTCGCCAACGTTGACCACGGCGAGCACCCTGCGATTGGTCAGCAAGAAATACGGCTCGAGGGTCTCGCGGATCGACTCTGTTAAACCAGCACGGTAGAGCGGGCGACCATCTGAGAGGGCTTCATTCGCCGCACGAAGTGCTTCGAGCTCATCACCAAGACCCTTGTCGAGTTTGGAGCGACGTTCGACATCTGCGAGACGCTTTTCAACTGTTTCGAGGTCAGCAAGTGCTAATTCGAGTTCGACGACACGGAGATGTTCGAGCGGATCGGATGGTCCTGGCACATCGTCATCATCAAATGCGCGGAGCACGAACACGATGGCATCGACCTCACGAATGTTTGCGAGGAACTTGTTGCCGAGCCCTTCGCCTTTGCTTGCACCTTCGACGAGGCCACCAATGTCTACGACCTCGACGGACGCGTGGATCGTGTTTTTCGATTGCGACATTGCAGCGAGCCGGTCGAGTCGATCGTCAGGGACTTTGGCGACGCCGATGTTCGGGTCTTTGGTCGCAAATGCATATGGGGCGGCGAGAGCACCGCCTCCAGTGAGTGCGTTGTACAGCGAACTTTTGCCTGCATTTGGCAGACCGACTAATCCAAATCGTTCCATTGATGGTTGACGCTATCGCTCGAACAAAAAGGTTGAAGGGAGTAGCGGCCATTCGCCGACTGACACGGTGGGTACGGAGATCAAGAGATTGAGAGGGCAGACTCTTACTGTGGATTGGTCAGTCAACCTCATGGCAAAGGCGCCCATTGGCGAGATTGTGGAACTTGCGGTGCTGGCCGAGCAGTTGGGCTACGAACGTTGTTGGTTGTTCGACGAAGGCTTGATGACCCGTGACGTTTTTGTGACCCTTACAGCGATAGCGGAGCACACTTCAACCATCAAGATTGGCCCGGGAATCACGAATCCGTATACACGGCATCCTGGTACCACAGCGGCCGCCATCGCATCCCTTGACGAGATGAGTGGCGGACGGGCATTTGTGGGAATCGGAGCTGGTGGGGGACTTGCGCTGGGTCCGTTGGCGGTCGATCGAATCCAACCCCTCAAAGTGGTGGCTGACGCAGTGTCCGCTATGAGGAAACTGTTCGCCGGCGAAGCCGTGACCATGGTGAGCGAGACCTTTGCGCTCAGCAATGCCCGATTGGGATACGCCCGGCCAGATATCGAGATCATCATGGCGGGCCGAGGGCCTCGTATGACCGAGCTTGGTGGCCGCATTGCAGACGGTTTCTATTTGAGTTATCCGTACCTTCCAGGCCTCGGCGATCAATCGAGAGCAATTCGAGATGCTGCTAACGGGGCCGATCGACACATTGCATGGTCAACAGGTATTGCTCGAGACGAGCATGAAGTTCAGCAAATGCGCGCCCAGTTGACGTTTCGACTGGTTGATTCTCCTGAGGCGGTTCGCGAAGCGTTGGGACTCGGTCCGAGCGATCGAGAGGCGATTCGTTCTGCCCTTGGTGCCGGTGGCCCGCCTGCAGCGGCCCATCTTGTCCGCGAGGAATGGCTAGGAAGTTTCGGAGTCGTGGGGACGACTAGCGAATGTCGAGATCAGATACGAGCAATTGCTTCGAACTTCGGCGTGAGTGAATTCATTGTGCCGGTTCAAGATCTCGGCTCTGCTCACGATCTCATCACATCGTTCGCTGCAGTAGATAGTTGACGCGAGTGGCTGCTCGCAGCTGAAAAGCACGACACCCGGAACAAGCGGGGGGATGCTCGTTCCGGGTGTCAAATACGGTGTCTGTGGGGGGATTTGACACCGTGGCAGGGTGGGGGGAACCCCGCCAGACCTATGTAGAGGAATCAGTCGCCAGTCGACTCGCTCTCTTCTGCGAGTTGCGCTCTGATGTCATCCATATTGAGATCGCGCACCTGACCGAGCAGGTCTTCAAGCGCTGCCTTGGGAAGCGCTCCCGGCTGGGCAAACAACTGGATGCCATCACGGAAAATCATGACCGTGGGAATCGACATGATTCCGAGAGACCCTGCAAGTTGCTGCTCAGCCTCGGTGTCTACCTTCGCAAACGTGACATCCGGATTGCTGTCTGAAACTTCTTCGAAAATTGGACCGAACATCTTGCATGGACCGCACCACTCGGCCCAAAAGTCGACAATTGTGATGCCCTCGGAGGTGACTGTTGACTCGAATGAGTCGAGAGTGAGGTTGGTTGTTGACATGGGCTTCTCCGTTCGGCTTGCTTATCGAGCCATCTGTTGCAACGCCAATGTTGTGCATTTCATTCCAAGATGTTCAGACTTCTGTTGTGTCGTCCGACACAGATTCAGAGTTCCAGCCCCGATTGGCGCCTTTTGCAGTCGGATCGGGTGGAGGTTCTCGACATCAGCCGTAGGCTCACATCCCTATGTCAAAGAAGACGAAGAAGCGCAAGGCTCGCCTGCGTCGCTCAAAAGCGAACCACGGCAAGCGTCCCAACATGGGTCGTGGCTGACGCATCTCGGTGCGTGCCGTCCAACTGATTCTCGGAGGCTCCCCCTCGCCGTGGGGTCTTACTGGCATACCCATTCAGACGTCGGGTGAGTATTCGTACGCCTATACCTCTCATGCCTCGCTGGTGTGGCCGGCGACCGAACTGCCCTCGGGAGAGTTACAGATTGCGATGAGTGGTGTACCGATGGGATCGGACATCGATGGAATCCAATGCGCCCAGTTCGTTGACCTTCCGGAGGTTGCTGAGGAAAGCGGCTACCACGTCGATCACGTCGTGGTGATGACGAACGACCTTGATCGAACCTGTCATGCGGTGGCCGAGGTCTCCGGGTACCCGCTGAAACGGGTTCGGGAAGTTGGCGAGATCCGTCAGGGGTTTCATCGAATCGGTCAAGGTGGAGTCATTATTGAAGTTGTTGAGCGCCCTGATGTTTTGCAGACGTCGTTGTGGGGGCTTGTTCTGGCAACAGAGTCGTTTGATGACATTGTTGATCATGCTGGCGATCTCGTGACAACGCCGAAAGCAGCCGTTCAGCCGGGCCGTCGAATCTCGACCGTAAAGAACAGCGCTGGTCTTGGTGTTGCTGTTGCGTTGATGTCGGTGTGAACGACTTCTAGGACTGATCGACAATGACGTGTACGCCGCTGACCCACACTGCGAGGCGTTGGCAATTACGGTATCGCTTGATGCCTACCAGAGTTATGCGCCGAACATGGTTTGCAGTTGCTAGCGCTGCTATGTGTTTGGCCGGATGTGTTGGCTCATCGACAAATGAGTCGCTGGCGACAACAACGGTTGAAGAGGTTGTCGTAACGACGACAGAAACACCTTCGACGACGACCACGACCACAACAACGTTGCCGGTGGTCGCTGGTGACTGCACCGTCTCGTTTGCCCTTGAAGTTGGATCGACCTCCGATGAAGTCATGTGTCTCGAACGTCACCTCAACGACCGTGGATGGCTGAGCGAGAGTCCGAACGACGAGTTCGATGAGGCGACTCGGGTTGCGGTGAGAACCTTTCAGGCAAATCATGATCCGAAACTCGAGATCGTCATTGACGGAATTGCCGGCCAGCAAACCCTCGAGTTGCTTGGGTTGTGGCTCGAGCCACCGCCCCCCGAGCCCGATGTGGCAACGTGCGAGGGCCTTGGCGATGCAGCAGTGCTCGACCGCGAGTTCCAGCGGGCGTGGCTCTGTGCCGATGACGCAATTATTCATGTCTTTCCGGTGACGACCGCGTGGGACCAGCCGGACCCCGGCGATTATGAGGTTGAGCAGCGCAGTCTTGAGGCCTCATCAATCCTGACCGGTTCGTACTCAGAGATGTCCCATTTTGTTGTCTTCACCTACGGCAAATTTCAAGGGGCACGGGTTGGGTTCCATTCGGTGCCGATCTACCCAGGTGGGGAATATGTTCAACCGCTCGAATCGGTAGGTACACCAGAGTTACGCGGTGACTCCAACGGCTGCATTCGTGCGTTGCCTGAGGATGCCGAGAAGGTGTGGGATCACCTTGACTTTGGTGCGATCGTTCGAGTGATTTCCTAGCAAGGCTGCAAGCAAGTAGTCGTCAATCGCGTTCAGCCGATTGCTCCTCTAACCACGATCGACCCTCTTCGCATTCGCCAGACAGCGGACACCATCTGCACGAGGACTGCGGTCGCCGCACTGCCTGCCGACCTTCAAGAAGTTCGACCGCCCGCCCAATACCATCGAGTGTTCTTCGCATTGCGGCGCCGAGTGTCTCGATCGTGACATGTTCGGGTACCGCTCGTCCGGCATCGAGGTAAAAGCCAGCGATGAGTCGTGGGGGAATGCCGGTTCTCAGAGTTTCGAGGAGGGCATAGAAGCGGAGCTCGTCCATATGGTTGGGCCAAGCCCCGCCGGTTTTGAGATCGATAATGACCTTGCGGCTCTCTCCATGTTCGGCACGGCCGAGCGTGAGGTCACTTTTGCCACCAAGCACAATGGTTCCACTTTCAGGCCAGCGAATCGATGACTCGGCAACAGGAATAAAGCTTTGCTGTAGCGGCGGAAAACTCTCGGTGAATTTCACCACCCGATCTGTCGCAGCGTTGGTGAGGTCAGCCCGGTCGCCATCTGTCATTGATGTAAGGAAGTCACCGAGACTGTTCGGCTTCTCGCTGAGTCGAGCGATCGATTCATCAACGAGTGTGGCGGGATAGGGCGCACCGCGCCAGCCGGTTAGCAACTCAATAGCTCGGTGAGCAACAGTGCCGATTGCTGTTGTGACATTCCACCTGAATTCTTCTTTCTGTTGAAAGTGTGTTTCGCAGCCGAGCACCGACGTGAGCATTCCCTTGCTGATGAAGAGCGACTCACCGAGGGCGTCCAGTCGTGCAACAAAGTGATCGAGGGCCTCAGAGAAATTTGAGGTGAATGCGGCAATCTGGTCGCTATCGAAGATGACTGGCTCTGTTGGTCGACGAAGCAAGTCAAGGGTGCGTTCTTGGGTTGGGCTTAGTCGCGAAGCGGCGTTCGTGCTCTCCACGGGTCTGACGTTAGCGATTGGTTGTTACACCCCGCTGGCACAGTATCGGTATGCCATCACCAAACCCATCCGACCGTTCAGCGGCTCTCGATCTTGCAAGCGCTGTTCGTGTCATTGGGTCGACCTTGCAACGCATGGGTCTTTCTGCGCCGGTGTTTCGGTCTCCTCCCCGAATAGTCGGAGTTGATCGATCAATCCGCCGCCGTGATCCTGAGGGTTCGGGTGCATCTGCTGTGATCTCCGTTCGAGTAAAAGATCGTCCGTGGCCTGCGGTTGTTGCCGACCTCGTCGAGGGGGCCGTAGTCGTTCATTCACTTGATTCCCCAGAGGCCGACCGGGTTCGCCGTGAACTCTGGGCTGACCTTGAACCGTTGGTGACTTCGGGTGCAGTCGCAGATCGGCGCGTTGCGTAGGTCGTGATTCCCGGTTGGCGGCCTATTCTTGAGGTGGCGCCCGGGTGGCGGAATTGGCAGACGCGGGGGGCTTAAACCCCCCTGGCTCGAAAGAGCCGTGCGGGTTCAAGTCCCGCCCCGGGCACCAACTTGTCTACGAAGCTCGATCAGCTCGAAGTGCGTTTCGCCGCACCTTGCCGGCATCATCACGTAGAGGTTCGTCGACGAATTCGACTGTCCGAGGCAGCTTGTATTTTGCAAGGCGTTCAGCAGCAAACGTCAACAAATCTTCGGTGCTCACAACATCCGGATCAGCTTCAACGATCGCATGCACCGAGTTGCCTCGGTCGTCGTCGGGTAGCCCAATGACGACGACCGACTTCACGTCGGGATGCTCTTGGAGCGCTGACTCAACCTCTGCCGGATACACATTCGAACCGCCGGTGAGAATCATGTCGGCTAAGCGATCGCCAAGATACAGATACCCATCGGCATCGAACCAGCCGACATCGCCCAGCGATTCCCAACCACCGTCAAGCTGCTTAGCCTCCGCACCCAAATACAGATAGGTCGGCGTCTCGCGATGGCTCGATCGCATCCAGACCTCTCCCTGTTCGCCTGCAGGTAGTTCGTTGCCGTCAGCATCACAGATCTTGATCTCGCCCTGGTCGACACGCCCGACTGATCCTCGATGCTCAAGCCACTCGCTGCCGGTGATGATCGTCACCGCTTGGGCTTCAGTGCCGGCATACAACTCGACAATTCGTTCGGGGCCGAGCCAGTCGATCCAAGCCTGCTTCAACCACTGTGGGCACGGCTCAGCAAGATGCCAGACGACTCGCAAACTTGACAGGTCGTACTTGAAACGCACATCGTCATCAAGGCGAAGAATTCGCTTCATCATCGTCGGCACCATGTAGACCACATCGGCGCTGTGCTCTTCAATCGCCGCCAGGGTTGCTTCGGCATCAAAACGTTCAAGCAACACCACCGTTGAACCGCATAGCAACGCCTGGCACGACCAGACCGCTGGCCCGTTGTGGTAGAGCGGTCCAGGCATGACGAGGCAACCGTCGTGGCTCATTAACATCGCAGGGTCAGCATCGGTGTCCACGATTGCAGGGTCGCCCGAGACAATGAGTTTTGGCCTTCCCGTTGAACCACCCGAGGTGGGGGCCTTCCAAGCGGGTGAGGTTGCATCGGGAAGTGACTCATCTGAGTATTCATCTGACGGCTCGTAACCCTTTGGCAAACAGTGCACTCCGTCAGGGAGCAGAGCGGCCATCTCGCTGCCAGGGTCAACACCGACAACAACCTTTGGTGAGGCCAGTTCAACAATCGCGGCGAGCTCTCGTGGCGGCAGCTTTGCTGAAACTGGTTGTGGTGTCGCACCCAACTTCCAGACGGCAACATACGTGACGAACCAGTCGATTGAGTTCGGCAGCGCGACGGTCACAAAGTCGCCGTAGCCGACCCCTCGATCGGCAAGATCGCGGGCAAGTCGGTTACCGGCCCGTTCAAGTTCTGACCGAGAAACTGATCGACCATTGCACACGACTGCGGGGCGGTCGGGAATTGCTTCAGCGAGGTCAGAAAGTCGTTGAGGAAACGAGATAAGCGGCACATTGCCGTTGTAGCAGGCGGAGGGGTTGTTATTCGAGCAGTAGACATCGGTTAGCCACACGAAGTATTTCAACTCGGCTTCGCTTGTGGTTGGGCTTGCGACAACAATGTGAGACATGTCGAGTCCCATATCTGAAAACGCCATCGCACAGCTGTTTGCAGAAGCCCACACTGCCAAAACATTTCTCGATGATCCGGTGACTGATGCGCAGATTGAGACCCTTTACGACATGTTGAAGTGGGCTCCAACAACGATGAATATCCAGCCTCTGCGCCTGATCGTGGGGCGAAGCGATGAGACGCGTGCGCAAATTCTTCAACACCTCAGCGGTTCGAATTTGGAACAGGCCGAAGCGGCGCCGCTCGTCACTGTGGTCTGCGCTGATACGAATTTCCACGACACGCTGGATGAAGTTGTCCCGCATATTGCGAATGCTCGAGAATTCTTTTTGGATGACGCTCGACGTGAAGCAACCGCTCGACATCAGACCTGGCTGCAGTCGGGGTATCTCATCTTGGCGATCAGAGCTCTTGGCTTGGGGTGCGGACCAATGCTCGGATACGACGCTGCAGGTCTCGATGAGTCAATGTTGAAGGGCTCAGGATTGGTCTCCACCATGGTCATGACAATCGGAGTGCCCGACCCCACTGGTTACGGGGTTCGGAGACCACGTCTCGATCTCGATCGAGTGATGCTCGAGAGATAACCTTCACCTTGCCGGTTCAACGACGTCGGGGGGCGTCGCCGGAAGAGGGGGTTTTGCCATGGGTAATTGGAACTACGCCGACATTTGGGAGCGTGTTGCTGATCAAATTCCTCAAGAAGATTGCTTGATCCATGGTGATCGGCGCCTTACCTGGGGTGAAGTTGACCGGCGAGCCGATGGCATCGCACAGCACCTCATTGACGCCGGGCTAGAACGCCAACAAGCCGTCGCCCAATACCTCTACAACGGCCCCGAATATATGGAGTCGATGTTTGCTGCATTCAAGGCGGCTTACGTCCCGGTGAATACGAATTATCGCTACACCGCTGACGAACTTCGCTACCTATGGGATAACGCCGATGCCGGTGCTGTCGTGTTCCACGGAACATTTGTTGATCTCATCGACTCGATTCGAGATTCTCTTCCGAAGATCAAAGTGTGGCTATGGGTTGACGATGGCAGTAACCCATGCCCTGATTGGGCAGAGGATTACCAGGCAGTCGCCAACTCAGGTGCCTCGCGAGTTGTACCGCCGTGGGGTCGGACCGGAGACGACCTCAACATGTTGTACACCGGTGGTACTACCGGGATGCCGAAAGGCGTGATGTGGCGTCAAGACGATCTCATCGTTGTGCTGTCTGGCGCACTTGCAACTCCGTACCCAGATGAAGGTGATGTCGCAGATCTCGTGTTTGCAGGCCCAGGACCAAAGTTCTGCCCGGCATGCCCACAAATGCATGGCACTGGAAACTTTCCTGGACTCTCAGCAATGTCGCTCGGTGGTTCCATCGTGACATTGACCCAACGCAGTTTCGATGCATCGGAACTACTCGATGCGATTGAGCGTGAAGGCATCAACCTCATGTCGATGGTCGGTGATGCATTCGGAAAACCGATTCTGAAAGCACTCGATGCCCAGCCGGGCAAGTGGAATCTGTCGAGTCTTGTCGGAGTCACCTCATCTGGCGTGATGTGGTCAGAAGAGGTCAAGCAACGAATGCTTGAACACCACCCAAACATGGTGCTGAACGATGCGTTCTCTTCATCAGAGGCTCTCGGAATGGGAACTTCTCAATCTGGTGGAGGGTCAACGGCAAAGACCGCAAGGTTCCAACTTGGTGAGCATTGTGTGGTGATTGGTGACGACAACGCCATTCTTCAGCCAGGCGGCCGCCCACAGGGCCGACTAGCTGTCGGCGGACGTCAACCACTGGGCTACTACAAAGACGAAGCGAAGACCGCCAGCACATTCCTCGTCATCGAAGGAAAGCGGTACTCGTGTCCGGGCGACTTCGCAATTGTCGAAGATGACGGTTCGATCACCCTGCTTGGTCGTGGCTCGGTGTGTATCAACACCGGTGGAGAGAAGGTGTTCCCCGAAGAGGTTGAAGAGGCACTCAAGACCCACCCTTCGGTGCTTGACGCGGTTGCAGTCGGTGTTCCAGATGAGAAGTTCGGCGAGGCGGTGACCGCGGTAATCGAGCCACGTGATGGCGCCGTGGTCGATGGCCCTGCATTGATTGCCCACGTGAAGCAAACCCTTGCCGCATACAAGGCACCAAAACATGTGATCGAAGTCGACACGATTGGTCGTGCAGCGAACGGCAAAGTTGACTACAAGCGGCTGAAGGGCCACGCCTCTGACGTGTTGGGGTTGAGTTCGTAATCTGTCGACATGCCCGCAACAATCACCGCATACGACTGGATCGCTCACCACAACGCTCACCGCGCCTCACGTCAAGCAATTGTTGACCTTGACTCGGGTCGAACACTGTCATACGGCGATCTTCACCATCGCATTGACGCCCTTGCCGCTCACTTGCAGTCAGTCGGAGTGAAGAAGGGTGACCGTGTTGCGTTATTGGCCCATAACGGCCCTGAATACTTTGACGTTCAATTTGCAGGCCAGCGGATCGGCTCGATAGCGGTCTTGTTGAACTGGCGGCTCACGGTGCCCGAACTTGAGTTCATTGTCGGTGACTGCTCGCCGAGTGTGTTGATCTACTCACCAGAGTTTGCTGAGACGGCAAACGAAATTGCCGCTCGCTGTGGAGTCGAAACACTCATTCCGATCGATGATGATTATGAAGCCGTTGTTGGTTCAGGAGCTCAACCGGAAACGTGCCTGGTTGAACACGATGACCCGAGCACCATCATGTACACCTCGGGTACCACTGGCCACCCAAAGGGCGCAATCATTACTCATGGAATGACCTTTTGGAACTGTGTCAACCTTGGCATTCCCGCGTTGATTACCCCCAACACGGTTCAGCTTGTCGTGTTGCCGTTGTTTCACACTGGAGGGCTGAACTGCTACGCCAACCCGGTGTTGCACGCAGGTGGACGAATTGTGATTGCTCGTACCTTTGATCCGGGTGAAGCGCTTCGGATCATTGGCGATCCTTCGTACGAAGTAACTCACTTTTTTGCGGTGCCTGCGCCCTACCAATTCATGATGCAACACCCAGATTTTGAAACGACCGATCTCTCGCGATTGCAAGTTGCTGGCGTTGGTGGAGCACCGTGCGCACTTCCGATTATGGAGCGCTGGGCTGAACGCGGAATTGAAGTCGCCCAGGGCTTTGGAATGACCGAGACCAGCCCGGCCGCGATCTTCCTTGACCCGGCTGATGCGATGCGCAAGATCGGTTCCACCGGGAAAGAACTGATGCACACCGAGGCTCGAATCGTCACCGATGACGGTGAAGAGGCTGGGCCGAACGAAGTTGGAGAGCTGTGGGTTCGCGGACCGCATATCACTCCTGGCTACTGGAACAGACCTGATGCCACGGCGGACGCATTCTCAGAGGACTGGCTGCGGACCGGTGATGCCGCCAAGCGAGATGACGAGGGCTACTACTACATCGTTGACCGTTGGAAAGACATGTACATCTCCGGTGGAGAGAACGTGTACCCGGCTGAGGTTGAGAACGTGATCTACCAATTACCGGGAATCGTTGAGGCAGCAATTGTTGGCGTTCCCGATCCTAAGTGGGGTGAATCAGGGGTTGCTGTTGTTGTACTTGAACCGAATTCCGAACTCGACCAAGCAACATTGATTCAGCACTGTGTTGAACGGCTCGCAAAGTTCAAGGTGCCAGCGCGTATGCACGTCATGGATGTGCTTCCACGCAATGCGACGGGCAAGGTGTTGAAGCGTGAGCTACGCATCATGCTTGCGGGTGAAGACTCTCCGGCGATTAGTTGAGGTTTACGGCAATAGCGGTGGGGCTTTGTAGCCACCCGTAACCGATTCGACGAGGCGCCCAAATTCGAGCGTCGTCCGGTCGCCCATGAACGGTCCAACAATCTGAAGGCCGACAGGTAGGCCCGATGGCGTCCGCCCAGCAGGCACGACAGTTGCGGGAAGGTAGACGTATCCAAATTGCGTTGTCCATGCGATGAGGTCGGCGTACGGGCGAGTGGCACCGTCGACTTCAAGGGTGCGTGTGTAAAGGTTGCCCCCATCAATATGTTCGAACGCCGGAATAAACGCAGTTGGTGCGAGAACGATGTCGTAATCGTTGAAGAATTTGCCCCAATTTCGACGCCGCAGTTCGCGCTGTTCAGACATGAGTAACCAGTCGCGATGGCGAATGGTGCTCGCCCGTGCTCGCATCGCCATGGTTGGGTCAGCATCGTCGCTGCGTTCAAGGAGTCGTTCGTATTCCTCGTCGGTGCGACCAGGAGAGGTTGCAGCTGAGACCAGCGGCATGCCAATCGAATAGACGTCATCGAACGCGTGGGCGGGTCGTGCAGTGCGATCGATCTTGATCCCCTCGGCTTCAAGCGCACTGACGGCGGCATCGAGCACGGCCGCAACATCGTTTGAGACTGGGCATGCAGGATCATCAAGCCAGGCCGCGACCCTCAAGTCACACGCTTGACCACGTGTTGCGAGCAGTCGATCGGGGTGATCGGCGATCACATTCATCATGAGTTCAAGGTCATTGACAGTCCGTGCGAGTGGGCCAACAACATTGACGTCAGCATCGAGTGCGCCGTATGTCATGTGGTCGATATAGCCGCGCTGTGGCACGACGCCGAATGATGGCTTATGGCCACATACCCCTGAGAAATGGGCAGGCAGTCGAACTGAGCCACCGATATCGGTGCCGATTTCGACGGGGGTAAGACAAGTTGCTACCGCAGCCGCCGCGCCCCCCGATGACCCTCCTGGTGTTCGACCGAGATCCCACGGGTTACCTGTTCGGCCAAACATTTCATTGACAGCTTGGATGTCACCTGACCAACGCGGCAGGTTCGATTTTCCCCAAATAATTGCGCCTGCGTCCCGGGCGTGAGCGACAGCGGCAGCATCTTCGGTTGGGACGTGGTCGGTGAGTTCAATTGCGCCGCCAGTTGATCTCATTCCCGCTGTGGCGAGAGCATCTTTCACGGTCATTGGAAGTCCGGCTAGCGGCCCGAGGTCGACACCGTTGCTCCGGGCATCATCGATCTTGGCTGCCTCTTGCCTGGCGCTTTCGATGTCGGTGGTGACGACTGCGTTAAGTCGGCTGTGCAGCATCTTGTGACGCTCGACATGCTCGTCGAGCAGCTCGACCGCAGAGATTTCTCGGCTCTGCAGCGCAGTGAGCTGGTCAGTCGCTGGCTTGCGTGAGATGTCACTTGTTCCCATTAGTTGATCGTACGCGCAAACGGACGACCTGTCCGCAGTTGACGCTGACAGGTCGTCCGTTTCGATTGGGCGCTTAGTTACCCGGTTGTGGCACTACCCGCAGATACGGCTTCACAGTGGTCCAGCCGCCAGGGAAGAGTTCAGCTGCTTCTTCATCTGACACACCCGAACCGATGATGACGTCGTTGCCGTCAGTCCAGTTTGCTGGGGTCGCCACTTTGTAATTAGCAGTCAGCTGCAGTGAGTCGATGACGCGGAGAAGCTCATCGAAGTTTCGTCCAGTCGATGCCGGATAGGTGAGCGACAGTTTGATTTTTTTATCTGGCCCGATGACGAACACTGAGCGAACCGTCAGCGTGTCATTTGCGTTCGGGTGAATCATGTCGTACAAATCCGAAACCGTTCGATCGCTGTCGCCAATCATTGGGAAGTTGACCGGGGTGCCTTGGGTTTCGGCGATGTCGTTCTCCCACTCCACGTGGCTGTCGACCGGGTCAACTGACAGGCCAATGACTTTGACGTTTCGGCGGTCGAACTCTGGCTTCAGCCGAGCAACCGTTCCGAGTTCGGTCGTGCACACTGGGGTGAAGTCTTTCGGGTGACTGAAGAGCACCCCCCATGAGTCGCCGAGCCACTCATGGAAGTCAATGTCGCCTTGGGTTGTGGGGGCTGTGAAGTTTGGGGCGGTGTCGCCAATTCGAACGCTCATGATGCTCCTTTGTTGAGCTGTTGTGTAATTCTTGACAAATATAGTCGGGTTTTATCAATTGCGCCACATCGGCGAGTGAATTGTTGGCGATCTACGATCAGCACATGGCAGACGACTCAATCATGTTGCGCACCGCTTCTGAACTTGCGGCGATGGTTCGCCGGGGCGATATCGCACCAAGCGAACTACTCGAACACGCGATCATTCGATATGAGCGCCACAACCCGGCGGTCAACGCTGTCATCGTCACCCGTATCGAAGAAGCCCGGGCCCATGCTGCAGTGCTTGATGCGGAGGCCGCGGCGGGAACATTCCGTGGGCCGTTGCACGGTGTGCCAATGACGATCAAGGAAGCGTATGACTGGGCGGATACACCGTCGACGTGGGGCAATGTCGAATGGCGTGACAACGTTCCCGGAACTGACGCCGTGACTGTTGAGCGGCTCATCGATGCCGGAGCAGTGATCTATGGCAAAACAAATGTTCCGTTCATGCTTGGCGACTGGCAGAGCTTCAACGAGATCTACGGCACAACAAATAATCCCTGGGATCTCAGCCGGGTACCCGGTGGATCTTCGGGAGGTTCTGCCGTTGCCCTTGCAACGGGAATGGCGGCACTGGAACTAGGCAGCGATATTGGTGCCTCGATTCGCAACCCGGCGCACTACTGCGGTGTGTTTGGTCACAAACCCACCATGTCGCTCGTCCCTTTCGAAGGCCATGTCGTGCCAGGAATGTTGCCTGAGGTCGACATCAGCGTGTGCGGTCCGTTGGCGCGATCAGCGGCAGACCTCGACCTCGCACTGTCAGTGCTCGCAGGCCCAACCGGTCTGAACTCGACCGGGTACAAGGTCGCTCTTCCTGAGGCGCGCCAGACGAGGCTGAGTGAGTTCAAGGTCGCAGTCATGCTCGACACTCCTGTCATTGAAAATGACACGGTCATGCTTGACCAACTGCAACACGCAGTTGATGCTCTCGCTGCAGCGGGTTGCGTGATCGAAGAAGCGACCCCAGATATCGATCAGCACGAGTATTTCGAGAACTATCTCATGTTGCTCCGTGGCGCCACGGGTGCAATGTCAAGCGATGACGTGTTTGCCGCAGCGGTCGAGGGTTCAGCTGCCTGGGATAGCGGCGATCGCAGTTATCAAGCCCTTGTCGACCACGCGATGACGATGTCACATCGCGAATGGTTCCAGCACCACAATCGTCGTGAGGGTTATCGCAATAGGTGGGCTGAGTTCTTCGGAGACTACGATCTCTTGCTCTGCCCGACGGCTGCGTCGACGGCCTACCCGCACGACCACGCGGGCACCCGTGCGACGCGGCGCATCCCCATCAACGGCGGAACAGAACTCGTGGTCGATCAACTCTTCTGGGCAGGCTGGTCGTGCAACTCGTATTTGCCAGGAACCGTCGCCCCGGTTGGCCTATGCGCCGACGGGTTGCCGGCAGGAATCCAGATCGTTGCTCCGCACCTACAAGATCGACGCTCAATACGCTTTGCTGAACTCGTCGAGCGTGAACTTGGAGGGTTCGTTCCACCCCCTGGCTACGAATAAGCGTCGTGAAGGCAGCACTCAACGGAATCACCGTGCTTGCTCTCGAGCAAGCCGTCGCGGTCCCATTTGCTACCCGTCAACTCGCTGACCTCGGGGCTCGGGTGATCAAGGTCGAGCGGCCAGTTGAGGGCGATTTTGCCCGGCACTATGACACAAGGGTGAAAGGTCTCTCGAGTTACTTTGCCTGGCTGAACCGATCGAAAGAGTCGTTTGCCCTTGACTTGAAATCGGCAGAGGCACAAACGGTGGTGAGGCAACTTGCTAGCTCGACTGACGTAGTGGTTCAGAACCTTTCCCCGGGTGCAACTACCCGTCTAGGACTGTCCTCTCACGAACTGCGTGAACTGAATCCGCGTCTCATCACAGTTGATCTCACCGGCTATGGCAACGGTGGTCCGCTTGAAGATCGGAAGGCATACGACCTGTTGATTCAGGCCGAGGCCGGTTTGTTGTCGGTGACGGGCTCGGCGTCGGAGATGGTTCGAGCAGGAATTTCTGTCGCCGATATTGCCGGCGGTATGTATGTCTATTCGGCAGTGCTTGCTGCCCTTGTCCACCGAGGGACCACCGGCGAGGGAACTGCAATTGAGGTGTCGCTGTTTGATGCACTCATCGAATGGATGGGACATCCCATCAACTACGGCTTGTACACCGGCGAGGGGCCGGTGAGAGCGGGAGATTCCCACCCATCGATTTATCCGTACGGATCATTTGCTGCGGCAAATGGTCGGGTTCAATTCGGCATTCAGAATCAACGCGAGTGGGAGGCGTTCTGTGCTCAGGTGCTCCAGCGCCCTGAGGTGGTAACCGATTCACGATTTGCCACCAATGACGACCGCCACTCCCATCGAAGCGATCTTGCGGCAGTCATTGAAGAAGTGTTCGAGACGCTGACAGTGAGCGAGGTAGCGCATCTTCTTGATGACGCCGGAATTGCAAATGGTCGAGTGAACAACATTTCAGACGTCATCGATCACCCAAATCTTGTTGAGCGCGATCGGTGGCGAACTATTGAGAGCGCTGGTGGGACGATACGCACCCTTCGGCCTGCAGCCATCATGCATGGGCATGATGAGCCGATCGGGCCAATCCCTTCGGTCGGGCAGCACACCGCCGACATTCTGCGTGAACTCGGCTACCACGACGATCGAATCTCTGAACTTGCAGCAAGCGGCTCAATCGGAATATGACTTCAGCGTTTTGTCCGACGCTCAACAAGTTGACGAGCGATCACGTTGCGCTGAATCTCATTGGTTCCCTCTCCAACGATCATTAACGGTGCATCTCGGTAGTAGCGCTCGACATCAAATTCGGTGGAATACCCATGCCCACCGTGAATTCTGATTGCATCAAGGGTCACCTTTGAGGCCATCTCCGAACAGAACAACTTCGCCATTCCTGCTTCGAGATCAGCGCGGACACCGGTATCGAATCGCTCTGCTGCGTGGTAATTAAGACGTTGGCCGGCGGTGATCTGAGTTGCCATATCAGCGAGCAAATTTCCTACTGACTGATGTCGCCAAATCGGCTGACCAAATGTCTCACGTTGTGTTGCATAATCGAGCGCATCGTCGAAGGCGGCCCTTGCGACTCCGATTGCTCGAGCAGCCACCTGGATACGGCCAATTTCGAGCCCGCCCATCATCTGGGTGAAACCTTGTCCCTCGACGCCACCGAGCAGGGCGTTGGCGGGAACGAAGCAATCGTCAAACGACAGTTCACAGCTTTCAACACCCTTGTATCCAAGCTTCGGCAGATTTCGGCCGACGGTAAACCCAGGGACCTTCTCGACAAGCAAGATGGAGATACCGGTGTGAGCGGGGGTCGCCTGCGGGTTGGTTTTGCAAAGCAAGGCAACGACATCAGACATCCGTGAGTTCGTGATCCACGTCTTTGACCCGTTGATGACGTACCCATCAACTCCGTCGCGTTGAGTGCGCTGGGCGACTGTCCGAATTGCTTGGAGATCAGAACCTCCGTCAGGCTCCGTTAATGCCATTGTTGCCCGAATATCTCCGGTCGCCATCGATGGTAAGTACCGGTCTTGCTGCTCGGAAGTGCCGTGGCGCATGAGCAGCTTGGAAACCACAGAGTGGCCACCGAATGCCCCAGAGAGCGACATCCAGCCACGAGCAATTTCTTCAGTTACCCGCGCATAGCACCGGCCAGACACAGCACCCGAATTCCATGGTTCGCCGATTGCCAAGCCATAGATTCCGAGATCTTTCATTTGATCGATGAGCTCTGCGGGGTACGTATCAGAATGCTCAAGATCTCGAACAACTGGGCGAACCTCTTGATCAACCCACTTTGAAATGACATCAACAAATTCGGACTCTTCAGCACTGAGTCCATCCATTGATTCGAGAAGCGACATCTCCACAGCCTGCCACTTTGCAAGCACTTCGACCGACTCGTCGTGTTGAGAAACCACGACGTAGGTTCGCGGATGTAACCACAGGAGGAACGATGTCGACTGCAACACAGATCCCATTTGTTGAGTACCTCAAGCTTGAGCCAACACCGCACCTTGTCGCAAATGAATGCACGTCATGCGGGGCGCGCTATTTCGATCGTAGAAATGCCTGCGCAGGCTGTTTTAACAGGGAGTTCACTTCCGTTGACATTCCTACCGAAGGCGTTCTTCGGTCATTCTCCATCATCACATTTGCGGCCCCAGGTGTTGAGGTTCCGTTTGTTGCAGCGGTGATTGACTGTGGTGGAACCAGTGTTCGAGCAAACATCATCAACTGTCCACCAGACCCCGAACACGTCAGCCTCGGAATGAACGTTCGCCTTGCTACTACGGTGGTGGGCACAGATTCCGCTGGGGTAGAAGCGGTCAATTACGGATTCGAGCCTGCCTGATCACGGGCAAACCTCACATAAGGAGAGATCATGAGTAGAAGCGACGACATCTGGATCCTCGGGATTCACATGACCAAATTTGGGAAGCACCCGAATCTTGACGTGGTTGACCTCGGCGCTGAGGCAATCCACGGAGCGCTGGCCGATGCTGGCGTGACGATGGCCGATATGGGCATCATTGCTGCTGGGAACCTTCTTGGTTCGGGAAGCATCGCTCAGCAACTTCAGAAGCAGGTCGGTCAGACCGGTATTCCGGCCTACAACGTGTCGAACGCGTGCGCAACTGGTGCCACCGCTCTTCGCACCGTCATCATGGCGGTGAAAGCTGGCGAAGTTGACATGGGCCTCGCAGTTGGTGTCGAAAAACTCGCAGGCGCCGGGCTGCTTGGTGCCGGTGGCAAAGCAAAAGCTGACAACGACGAATGGGCTCGCAACGGTCGTTTCGGTGCCGTTGGTCCCGTCGATGGTCGGATCGGAACCGAGTCGATGCCGGGCGTATTCGCTCAGATCGGCATGGAGTATGGCCATAAATACGGCGGTGCAGACTTCGAATTGTTCGCGAAGATCAGTGAGAAGAATCACTCGCATTCAACGCTGAATCCTCTCGCTGCCTACAACAAGGCAATGAGCCTCGAGCAGATCATGAACGATGTCATGATTGCCTATCCAAATACCCGCCCGATGTGTTCAGCGAACTGTGATGGTGCCGCGGCTGCCGTAGTGATCAATGGCGAGAAGCTCAAGACATTGTCGCTTGAACAGCAACGTCGTGCGGTCAAAGTGTCAGCTTCGATCCTCACTAGCGACCCGTGGCAGGAAGCATGCCAGGTGCTGCCTGATGTCAACACGCTGACCCGGAACGCAGCTCACCAGGCCTACGAACAAGCTGGTGTCGGCCCGCAGGATCTCAACCTCGTTGAGCTTCACGACTGTTTCGCAACCGCTGAGCTCGTTCACTACGACAACCTCATGTTGTGTGAAGAGGGTGGCGCAGTTGACTTCTTCGAGTCCGGCGCTCCTTATCGAGACGGAAGGATGCCGGTGAACGTTTCAGGTGGTCTCCAATCGAAGGGTCACCCAATCTCAGCAACAGGTATCGCCAACATTTGGGAAGTGTGTCAGCACGTCCGTGGTGAGGCAGGAGACCGTCAGATTGAAGGGGCCAAGGTGGGGCTCGCCCACGTCATCGGCCTGGCATCCGCTTGCGGAATTCACATTCTGGAACGCTCAGCAGCCTGAACATGTATGAGGGGCTAGCCGGGCGTTAATTCACTCTGCTCGCTTCTCGCTACTGTCAACACGATGTCCATTCCGACCATAGATCTGCGCGAGCCAACCGAGGTCGTTGCTCGCCAACTTGATGCAGCCTGCAGCGAGATTGGATTCATGCAGATCGTTGGTCATGGACTCGACCCTGTAGTTGAACGAGAGGCGTGGACCACGGCCACGGACTTCTTCGCGTTGGGTAATGAGGCCAAGATGGCCGTCGCGATCCCAGAGGGTGATGCGTACGGATACGGCCCGTACCAAGTCGAACGACTTGCTGCGAGTAGGGGGGAGCCGACTCCAGCCGACCTGAAGGAAACATTCTCAATCGGTCCGTTCGTCGATGCCGATGAAGTGCGAGAAATCATTTCCCTCGACCCGGCCGCGGCGTTCGCGTACTCGCCAAATCGGTGGCCTGCTCACATGCCTGAGATGCCCACCGTGATGAATCGCTATTACGACGAACTCGGGGGGTTGTGTGAGCGGCTTCTCTCGTTGATGGCGATTGGGCTTGGAATGTCAGCCGACACCTTCACAGACTCGATAGATCGCCATACCTCCGCTTTACGACTGTTGCACTACCCGCACATTGAAAGCAGCGATGTTGCGCCCGGTCAGTTGCGGGCCGGCGCGCATTCTGATTACGGCACTCTCACGTTGCTTCGTCAAGATGATGCCCCGGGGGGTCTCGAGGTTCGCGGAGCCGATGACCACTGGCATGCAGTTCCCGCCGAGGACGGTGCATATGTCGTCAACATTGGCGACGCTCTCGAGCGATGGACTGCTGGGCGCTGGCGATCAACCCTTCACCGAGTACAGATCCCGCCTGACTCAAGTGGGTCAAACCAGAGGCAATCGATTGCGTTCTTTCACAACGCGAACTGGGATGCCGTCATTGATGTGCTTGAACCATGTCGACCTATCGGTGGAAACATTTCGGAACCGATCACAGCAGGGCAGCACCTGATGGAGCGTTTCCTCAGTACACAGCAGGGTGAGTGATGTTGACCCCTGATGGGCGGCCGATGGCTGTTGCACGAACCTTCAAACCTCGTCGACGCCGAATGTCGGCAACTCGATCGGCTGCGTTCGAGAGGCTGTTGCCGCTCTATGGACTCGATGTTGAAGGGCCATCGACCACAACCGAAGAGATATTTGGCCGTTCGGCCCCGGTCGCAGTAGAGATTGGATGCGGCGCCGGTGAGGCGGCGATCGCTTCGGCGACCGCTCAACCAGAGGTTGACCTGATCGCGGCCGATGTGCACACCCCGGGAATTGCTCGGCTCATGGTTGATGTTGAATCAGCGGGTCTTGGCAACGTTCGAGTGATTCACGGTGATGCACTCGAATTCCTCAACAGACTCCCGACTCACAGCATCGACGAAATTCGGATCTGGTTTCCTGATCCGTGGCCGAAACCGAAACAACGACAGCGTCGCATTGTCACCCACGCCATCATGACTCGCCTCGTGCCATGGCTAGTTGAGGGTGGTCGACTACGAATGGCAACTGACATTGTTGATTACGCAGAACAAATGCTCGAGGTATGTAGTTCACACCCCGACCTCGCTGGAGGAGTTGTTGATCGACCGCCTGATCGGCCGATAACCCGGTTTGAGCGCAAAGGAATTGACGCCGGTCGTGTTGTCACCGATCTCGAATATGTCCGTCAGGCCTAAGCAGTTCTTGAGGTCGGGCAACGTTGTGAGGGGCTAATCCTCAACTGATCTCAGTCGTTCATTAGTCCATCGAGCCGCTGCACCGACTCAATGAATTCCTCAACCATTTCATAAACAACACGAGCAGCTGGCTTCGAAACGTTCATCGTGCCAACGATCTGGCCGACAAAGTAGTTCGCGAGCTGGGCGGCCCCTGAGGACGAATCATGCGCTGCGCGATCGATTCGGCGGATTGCGGTGTCAACGAGCATTGGTTGCAGCGGCATCGGCAATGGCTTCGGGTTTGCTGGGTCTTCCCAAGCGTCAGTCCAGGCGGTCCGCAATTGACGAGCTGGTTTTCCTGTTCTCGATTTTGATCTCAATGTGTCAGAAGACGTCGCGGCGAGGAACTTCTCTTTCACCGTCGGATGGGTTTCTGCTTCTTCGGTCGTGAGCCATACCGATCCGCACCACACCCCTTCGGCGCCAAGAGCCATCGAGGCCGCCATCTGACGGCCCCGTCCAATGCCTCCTGCCCCGAGTACGGGTACCCGATCACCAATCGCATCAACGATCTCAGGGATGAGCACCATCGTGCCGATCTCACCAGTGTGACCGCCGGCTTCAGAACCTTGAGCGATCACAATGTCAACGCCGACAGCGGCGTGGCGTTCAGCATGTTGGGCTTTCCCTGCGAGAGCACCAACAAGTCGGCCTTGTTCGTGAGCCCGCTCAAGCATGTGTGCTGGAGGTGGGCCCAAGGCGTTCACGACTAGCGATGCCTTGTGCGCGAGAGTGATC
>Ga0181596_10000221_pt1 | contig 58200 bp, 53 predicted proteins | sample 041ome_6_FD_148655 | JGI IMG/M metagenome (GOLD analysis project Ga0181596, IMG submission 148655) | Coastal salt marsh microbial communities from the Groves Creek Marsh, Skidaway Island, Georgia - 041402US metaG (spades assembly) | ecosystem: Environmental > Aquatic > Marine > Intertidal zone... | reverse complement strand
CTCGTGAATGCCGACTTACGGTGGTCGAGCAGCGGAGAACAATCGAGGGATGGCTGATGCGGAGTCCCTCTACGACCTCTCCTTCACTGACAATCACGGGGAGCAGGTGGCGCTGGGCGACTTCTCGGGCAAGCCCGTCCTGATCGTCAACACGGCCAGCAGGTGCGGGTTCACCCCGCAGTACGACGGGCTGCAGAAGCTCTACGAGCAGTACGGGGACCAGGGCTTGGTCGTGCTCGGCTTTCCCTGCGACCAGTTCATGCATCAGGAGCCAGGTGACGACGGCCAGATCGAGGAGTTCTGCACCGTCAACCACGGGGTGACCTTCCCGCTGTCGACCAAGCTCGCCGTGAACGGCTCCAAGACGCATCCGGTGTTCGCGTTTCTCAAGGCTCGCGCGGGGGGACTGCTCGGCTCTGGGGTGAAGTGGAACTTCACCAAGTTCCTGGTGGCACCCGATGGCCGCACGGTCACGCGCTATGCGCCGAAGACGGTGCCGGAGGACCTGCGGGCTGACATCGAGGCCGTGCTGCCGGCGTCGAACGCCTAAGTCGTCAGGGAAAACAAGAAGAGGACCGCTTTCGCGATCCTCTTCCGATGGCGACCCCGACCGGGCTCGAACCGGCGACCTCCGCCGTGACAGGGCGGCGCGCTAACCAACTGCGCTACGGGGCCTTGCTGATGGTGCTGGTGGTGCGCATCCCCAACGGGATTCGAACCCGTGCTGCCGCCGTGAAAGGGCGGAGTCCTAGGCCGCTAGACGATGGGGACCTATGAGCGTCTCCGTCGACCGTCGAAGCCGTTGGCGACCGGGTAAGCATAGGGGAGGGGGCCGGCTCTGGGCAAAGGGGACCCCCTGAGTCACGATGGAGCCATGATCGACGTGTCGAGGGAGCAATTCGAGGAGCTCGTGGGCCTCGGGCTGGACTCGATCCCGGAGGGCCTGGCACGGCTGATGGAGAACGTCGTCGTCCTGGTCGAGGACCATCCGCCGGAGGGTCGTCGGCTCCTCGGGCTTTATCACGGGGTGCCGCTGACGAAGCGGGGTCACTACTACTCCGGCCACCTGCCGGACACCATCCACATCTATCGGTTTCCGATCATGCGGATGTGCTCCTCCGAAGACGAGATTGTGGAGCAGGTTCGTGTCACCGTGGTGCATGAGGTGGCGCACCACTTCGGCATCAGCGACAAGCGACTGGATGAACTGGGGTATGCATGACATCGACCGCGCGCTCACTGGCTCCGCAGTACTCGATCATCGAGGTGACCCACTCCGGTGATGTGACCAGTGCTGACTTTCGCAATCTCGGTCGCGAGGTCAAGGCACTGATGGACTCCACGGGCATCGACCGAGTGCTGGCCGACTGGACGGAAGCGACGTCCGCGCCGGACAACATCGCGCTCGTCGGCTACGGCGAGACCCTGACGCAGGCGGGGCTGCCGGCTGACTTCCGGCATGCGCATGTGTGGCCGAAGGACGCGCAGGCGCGCATGTCACTGGACATGTGGAAGACGGTCGAGAAGAACCAGGGTCACGCGGCGCGGGTCTTCGGTGATCGCGAATCCGCGATCGAGTGGCTCAGCGCGTAGCGGCACGCTCAAGTCTGTCGATCACGGCCGCTCCGATGCCGGCCGGCGATGGCGGAATCACGACGACTCGGCTGAGCTCGAGAGCATCGGCCTCGCGGAGTGCTGAGTAGAGATCGCGCGCATAGTCGTCGGCGTTCTCCGGAGCGGCCAGGCGCACGATGCCCGGGGGAGTGGCGATGCTGGCGAGCGCCAGGAGCCCGGTGCGGGCATCCTGGGGCTGCAGGTCGTTGAGTGCCTCGGCACTGATGAGACTCACGGCGGCGCGGGGCGCGTAGTGAGAGGCGAGAGTGCCCGGGGCGCGCACCGTGGAGTGCTCGCCGGTTGCGGTGCCGGTGACCTGCTGGACCTGTTCGGCGGATACGTGACCTGGGCGCAGGATCACGGGGGCAGGCCCTGTGCAGTCGACGATCGTGGACTCCACGCCCACCCGGCTGGGCCCGCCTTCGAGGATCACGTCGTGCGGTCCGAGTGCCTCGGTGAGCTCGTCGGCCACATGCTGCGCGGTGGTGGGACTGACCCGCCCGAAGCGATTGGCGCTGGGAGCCGCGACGCCGACCGACGGATCGTCGAGAAGGGCCGCGAGCTGATCGAGCACCTGGCCGAACCCCGGATGAGCAGACACTCGGAGGGCGACGGTGTCCTGACCGCCCGTGATGAAGTCGCCGGCCCGCGCGGAGCGGGGGAGCACGAGGGTGAGGGGGCCGGGCCAGAAGGCGTCCGCCAGGGCGTGCGCCCACGGGGGCACGGAGTTCGCCCACGACCATGCCGCCTGCGCGTCCCGCACGTGGACGATCAGCGGGTGATCGGCGGGCCGGCCCTTGGCGGCATAGACCCGGGCGACGGCGTGGGGGAGGTCTGCTCGCGCGCCGAGACCGTAGACCGTCTCGGTCGGGACGGCCGCGAGGTGCCCGTCGGCCAGGGCCGCGGCAGCCACGGCGGGATCGGCGGTGAGGAGCACGGCCCCATTCAACCGTGAGGGCGCCCGGGCGGCGGGATCACCTGCTGGCGTCGTCAATTGTTAGGGGAATGTCAGAACTGGGCCGATGGGCCGATTTCGGGGAACTTTCGCGGGCCGCCACTTGTCTCAAGCACTGACCGGTCGATGCGACCGGGTCTGTCTTCTTGAGGAGGAACGCGTGAGCGCCCAGTATCCAGGGCCCGGCATGGGCCCAGTGACGTATCCGGAAGCCACCCCCTATTCCGTGCGCCCCCCGTCCGCCCAGCCGCTCTATGGATCTGGTGCGGGCCTGCCGCCCACGCGCCCCCCGCGGCGAGGCCTCGGAGCCGGTGCCGTCATCGGCATGGTCGTGGGAGCGGGGCTCATTGCCGTGACCGCGGGAACCATCGGCGGTGGCGTCGGCTATCTCGTGGCGCGGGAGACCCTTCCGCCGGCAACCGTGGAGGCCCCAGCAGCGCAGGCCGGAGCGATCCTGCCGAGCGTGATGCCCGGATCCATCGCGGAGATCGCCGCTGACGTTCAGCCCGCCGTCGTGCAGCTCAACGTCGTCGGCGGACAGGGCGAGGGCACGGGTTCGGGTTTCGTCATCAGTGATGACGGCTACATCATCACCAACCACCACGTGGCCGGTGTTACGGGCAGTGGCGGATCCATCGAGGTGGCGTTCTCGGACGGCACCACGGCGGACGGTCGACTGGTGGGATCGAACCCCGGCTATGACATCGCGGTGGTGAAGGTGAACCGCACGGGCATGGACTCGGTGCCCCTCGGCTCGTCCGCCGATCTCAACGTCGGTGATGCCGTGATCGCCGTCGGCTCGCCGCTGGGACTCACCGGCACCGTGACCACCGGCATCGTCAGTGCCCTCAACCGCCCGGTGACCGCCGGCGGGCAGGGTGAGACGGCCTTCATCAATGCGATCCAGACGGACGCCGCGATCAACCCGGGCAACTCCGGCGGCCCGTTGCTCAACGGCAACGGCGAGGTCATCGGCGTCAACTCGGCGATCGCCACCATGGGCGTGGGTGCGGACGGTCAGGCCGGCTCGATCGGCCTGGGCTTCTCGATCCCCATCGACGTGGCCAAGCGGATCACGCAGGAGATCATCGAGACCGGCTCGTCCGCGACGCCGATCATCGGTGTCACGCTCGACACGACCATGACCGGCCCCGGTGCTCTGGTGCAGGACGTGACGGCTCAGGGCCCGGCAGATTCTGCCGGGTTGCGGACCGGCGATCTCATCACCAAGGTGGACGGCACGGTGCTGTCGGACGCGACCCAGCTGATCGTCACGATTCGATCCAAGGCTCCCGGTGACACCGTGACGCTGACCGTCGAACGTGACGGGCAGACCGCCGACCTCGATCTGAGGCTGGCCAGCCAGTAGCCCTGGCACCCCAAACGTGGTGGTCCGCACTCGCTCCTCCTCCTGAGTGCGGGCCACCACTGATTTTTGCTCGTGTGTCGTCCGTCACGGCGCCCGTCGGCTGCGGATGCGGGGGTGAGTGACCGAGGAGAGAATTCAGTCGTGTCCACCTCTTCCTCGTCGTTCACTTCTTCTCTGGCCTCGCTCGCCGAGCCGGTGCGGGCGCGCGTGGCGGCAGGCTTTCGTCGCGTCGTGTCCGGTGATCCGTCCGGGGCACCGGAGTGGGCGACAGCCCTCTCGGCAGGTGAGGACGAGGGCTACTTCGGGCCCGGTTCGGCAGCCTGGGCCGTGCACGGTTCGCTGCCGACGATCGTCGGGGGCGTGCGGGCGCTGCTGATGCAGGCACTGCATCCGGGTGCGCTCGCGGGGGTCCGCCAGCACTCGCGCTACGAGCAGGACGCTCTGGGTCGCCTCGCGGGCACGACGCAGTGGCTTACGGTGGTGACTTTCGGCGACACCGTTGCCGCGGATCGGGAGTGCGCTCGCGTGCGGGGCATGCACCGCAAGGTTGTCGGCACCTACAGCGACGGTCAGGCCGAGCGCCCCTACGCGGCGTCTGACCCGGACCTCCTGCGCTGGGTGCACATCGCCTTCACCGACTCCTTCCTTGCGACGCACCGCGTGTGGGGCGGGCCCATCCCTGGTGGGGAGGACGCCTATGTGCGCGAGTGGGCGAAGGCCGGTGAGCTCGTCGGCGTGACCAACGCCCCCAGATCGGTGGGCGAGCTCGAGCAGCAGATCGCCGACTTCGGCCCGGAGCTGCGGGGCGGTGAGGCCGCGCTGGACACCGTCAACTTCGTGCGCAACGCGCCGATTCCGCTGGCTGGCCGCCCGGCGTACTCGCTGCTGTTCGCGGGGGCGGTGTCGACGATCCCGGCCGGCCACCGACGCCTGCTGGGCCTGCCGACCATCCCCCAGCGCGTGGTGCGACCGGCCGTGGGAGCCCTGCTCGGGGGCCTGGGCCTGGCCCTGGGGCCGTCCTCCCCGTCTCAGCAGGCTGCCGAGGAGCGATTGGACCGCATCGAGGCCTGATTCCGGGGGCGATGACCCCTGATCGTGGGGGAGCCGCGCCGCGGCACGGCCCGATTTGGCGGGGCCGAGGGTCGCGGGTGATCATGTGACGGATGTTGCACAAGAGGCGAGTACCCCGACGACCTGCTGGCTGGACCCTCGTGGCGGCCGGTGCCGTGGCGATGGCTGTCCTCGTCAGTCCACTGGCCGGCGCGGAGGAGATCCCCGCTGACCCGGCCGCTCCGGCCGCCCCTGTTGATGCGGCGGCACCCGTGGCGATGCCGACGCAGATCGGCTCCTGGTGCTCGGCGCTGTTCCCGCCGATCAAGGCGAAGACCCAGCGCAAGAAGGCCCGCCAGATCATGGGCGGCACCGTGGACATGGGCAAGGGGGGCACCTACACGCTCGCCGAGCACCCGAACTGGAAGCCGCAGCGCGGAACCGACACCTCAGGCGACCGGCACATCCACTCCCTCGACTGGGCACTTCCGCTGCTCTATGAAGGCGTGGCGAGCCAGAACCCCGCGATGGTGCAGCGCTTCCGGGACTTGTATTACTACTGGATCGATGACAACGCCTCCGGGCGCGGCACGTGGGTGGATGCGTCCATCTATGGCGGCCTGCGCACCCAGGCCCTGGTGTGTGCCGCGCAGACGCTCAACGATCGAAAGATCAGCGACGCTGCGCTTCGGGATGCCCAGACGATGATCCGTGGCTTCCGCTCCAATCGAACGATCGCACTGGGCCGCAACAACACCGATCTCATCCGTCAGACCGGCGCTCTGGCGGCCTACTGCTGGGTGCAGGACCCGCCCGGCACCGCGCGCGCGTGGGAGAACATTGAGGCCCTCGCCCGCGGACTCGTCCAGCCCGACGGCAGCGACGTCGAGGGCTCGCCGGGATATGCGGCCTACATGGAGGCCTTGCTGACCGATGCCGAGCGGGCCGGCTCCACGTGCGGCATCTCCACGGAGAACGTCACGAACCTCAAGGGCCTGCTGTATCAGTTCGTCGCGCAGGCCTTCCGGCCTGACTTCCGGCTCACCTCGCTCGGGGACTCCGTCAACAGCGGCCTGCGCGGCAGCTTCGGCGTGGGCGACTGGCGTGCGGACTGGATCCGGTCGAAGGGCTCGGCGGGCGCCCCGCCGACACCGGTCTACACCGTCTATGACGGCGGCTACGTGTTCGGACGGGCCGGCTGGCGGCCGCAGCCCGGTGGTCCTGACACCTACTACTCCTTGCGCTTCTCGTCCACGCGCCCCGGCACCGCACACACGCACGATGACGGTGGCGGCATGACGCTGTACTCACGCGGCGTCGAATGGGTCGGTGACCCGGGCCCGTACCGATACGAGAACGGCAGCTCGCTGCGTTGGTTCATGAAGTCGCGTCCGGCACACTCCTCCGTGACGGTCAGCAACGTGTCGCGGACCAAGTCGTCGGGAGTGCGCAAGGTCTCCTCCAATTCGGACTGGCGCGAGGGCGGCAACGACACCACCTGCCTGGCCGATCGCACGTGGGGCTCGGTCACCGTCACGCGGTGCACGAGCTACGTGCGGTCCATCGATGCGGTGATCGTCGCCGACTACGTCGATGCCAAGCGAATCCCGGGCAAGCGCAAGGTGATCAAGCGCAAGCCAGCACGTGAGGTGACGCAGCGATGGCAGCTGCCGCCGGGAGTCGGAGCGCTGTCCTATGAGAACGACGTGCTGACGTTGGCCGCAGGCGATGCCCGCATGGACGTCTACAAGTCCGGTGCCGGCAACTGGGACATCCGCGCAGCGAAGAGCGGGTCGAACGTCGGCTGGTTCACCGGCGAGTGGGGCGAGAAGGTCCCCGGCGCCGTGCTCTCACGCGATGTGGCGATGAAGCCCAAGAAGGGCTCGCAGGTCATGGTGACGGTGTTTGTGCCGCGCGTGGATGGCGAGTCCGTGCCCGTTGTCGTCGACGAGAACGGTGTGACTGTCACGCGGAACGGAACAGCCATCACCACACCGCTGCCGACTCCGTAGTCGTCCGATTGAATGCGCATATGAGTCATGCGCGGGGTCTGCTGCTCGATGTCGGCGTCGTCTTCTTCAAGTCCGTCTGGGAGATCGCCGATGACTATGAGCGGCTGCGGGGACTGCCCGCGGGCACGGTTCAGGGCAGAGGTCCACTCGAAGGAGAGGACGCCCTGTGGCGTCGCTATGAGCAGGGTGAGATCACCGAGCGCGACTACTGGCTGACCTTCGCTGCACGTGCGCAGAAGCGCGGTGCACCGCTGGATGGGCATCCGACGCTGATGCGGGCGATCTTCCAGCAGCCGGGTGTCGACGGGGTGCGACCCGAGGGCCTGGCCCTCGTCGAGGCGTGTCGCGCGGCCGACATCAAGGTCGGCATCCTCACCAACGAGCTCATGGACTTCCAGGGTCGCGAATGGGTTGAGGCGCAACCGTGGTTCCCGTGGTTCCCCGTTCTCGTGGACTCCTCCGAGCTTGGCTCGCGAAAGCCTGATCCGCACCCTTACGAGGTGGCGATCGCGGAGATGGGAATGCCGGCGGGAGACATCGTCTTCATCGACGACAACCCCTCGTATGTGGATGGTGGCACTCGCGCAGGCCTGCGCAGCATCCACCTGGATGTGCGTGATCCGGCCGCTGCTTTCCGGGCCGCCGCACGCGAACTCGGGCTTGCAGAAGAGGTCGTGCCGGCCTCCTGAGCTCAGTCGTCGATATTGACGAGCTCTTCGACTTCCTCGCGCGTGGGCAGTGAGGGCACGGCCCCTTCGCGGGTTGCTGCCAGGGCTCCCGCGGCGCTGCCCCAGCGCAGTGCCTCGCTCAGGCTGCGTCCCTCGGCAAGCGAGGCGGCGATGACTCCGCAGAAGGCGTCGCCGGCGGCCACGGTGTCGACCGGCCGAACGGTGAACGCTCCGGCGGATCCGCTGCGCGTCAGCGTCGCCCACACCGATCCGTGCGCACCGCGCGTGACGATGACGGTTCCGACGCCTCGCTCGGCGAGCTTGCGGGCCGCAGCGGTCGCGTCGACGCTGGTGGAGGTCTGCATCCCCGTGATCAGTTCGATCTCGTGCTCGTTGGGAATGGCGATGTCGACGAGGGCATAGAGCTCGTCGGGGTAGTCCTGCACGGGGGAGGGGTTCAGGATCGTGCGTGCCCCTCGGGCGCGTCCGACCTCCATGGCTGCCATGACGGCGTCAGCCGGGACCTCTCCCTGGGTCAGGACGACGGCGATGTCGGGGATGGCCTCAAGGGCCGCTCGGACCTGATCGGCGTTGACCGTGGCGTTGGCGCCGGGGATGACGATGATGCGGTTGGCGCCGCTGCGCTCGACCTCGATGACGGCGGTGCCGGCCAGGCCGTCGACGCGGGAGATGCCGGTCGCGTCGATGGACTCGTCCTCGACCACGCGCTGAAGGAAGTCCCCGGCGCTGTCGGAACTGATCGAACCGACCATGGTCACGGGGGCGCCGAGGCGAGCGGCAGCCACGGCCTGGTTCAGTCCCTTGCCGCCGGCATGCCGCTCAAGTGAGTTGCCGAACACGGTCTCGCCGGAATTGGGCATCCGATCGAGATTGACGACCAGGTCCTGATTGAGGCTGCCGACGACGACGACGCGATTGCTCATGCGCTCCAGTATTCCGTGTGAGGTTGTCTCGGGGACGGTGGCAGGGCAATACGCTCGGGATATTCGTCACGAGCCAAGCGAAGGGTCCGGAATGGCAGACAGTCTGATCGGTGTGCACGCACTCGTCTGGGTTGGCGACTGGGGTGCTGAATCTCGGCGCTTGGCCACGGAGTCGACCGCCGCGGCAGGCTATGGATTGATTGAGATTCCGGCCTTTGCGCCGAAGGAGATCGATGTCGAGGGAACTCGCAGGGACCTCGCTGCGGCGGGGTTGGCCTGCTCGCTCTCGCTCGGGCTCGATCACGGCACTGACATCAACAGCGAGGATGTCTCGTGCGTGGAGCGTGGTCGAGACACCCTCCTCGACGCCCTGCGCCTTGCGCAGGACCTCGGCGCAATCTACCTCGGTGGAGTCATATTCGGAGCCTTGGATCGCTACGCGGCCCCCACGACGCCTAGGGCACGCGCGAATTCAGTCTCCGTCATCCGCGAGCTTGCCCAAGAGGCGGCAAATGCAGGAATCCCTATCGGTTTGGAATTCGTCAACCGTTACGAGAGCAATCTCCTCAACACCGCGAGGCAGACCCTCGACTTCATTGAGGATGTGGGCAGCGAGAATCTGTACGTGCATGCGGACGCGTACCACATGAATATTGAGGAGACGGACTATCGCACTCCCATTCTCGAGTGCGGGGAACGACTCGGATACGTCCACGTCGGCGAGTCTCATCGCGGTTACCTCGGATCCGGCACCATTGACTTCCCGGAGTTCTTTGGAGCATTGCGCGAGATCAACTACGCGGGACCGATCACGTTTGAGTCCTTCTCTTCGTCGGTCGTCGATGAGAATCTCTCGAACCGGCTGGCCATTTGGCGCAACCTTTGGAGCGACAGCAGTGACCTTGCCATTCACGCGCGCACGTTCATCGAAGCTGGGATGGCTGGGTCATCGAGATGACCCGTCTCGGCATTGACCTCGGCACCGGGTCGGTCAAGGCGGCTGTCGTTGCCGACGACGGCACCGTGCTTGCCAAGGCCAGTCGCTCCTACGCCGTCTCGTCGCCGCACCCGGGCTGGGCCGAGAGTGACCCGCACGAGTGGCTCGCTGCGGCTCGCGACGTCACGGATCGGGTTCTCGGAGAGAGTGGTGAGCGACCCGCCTCGGTGGGATTCTCCGGTCAGATGCACGGCGTCGTGCTCGCGGACTCGCAGCTCGGCCCCCTTCGACCAGCGATCCTGTGGGCTGATGCGCGCGCAGCGGCCCAGGCTCATCGAATGGAGGCCGATCTCGGCGGCGACCAGTTGAGCCGACTGGGTTCACCGGCGGTCCCTGGATTCGCGGCCACCTCGCTGGCCTGGCTGCAGGAGAACGAGCCGCAGCTCATGGCTCGGGCAGCTCACGCACTGCAGCCCAAGGACTGGCTGCGGGCCGCGCTGGGCGGCGAGATCGCCACGGAGCCGAGTGATGCCTCGGGCACGCTGCTGTTCGATGTCGCTGACGGCCAGTGGTCATCAGCGGCCGTCGAGTGGTGCGGCGTGAATCCGGCTGTGCTGCCCGGCGTGCGGGCGTCGCAGTCCTCCGCCGGAGCAGTGACCGTCGGTGGCGTCGACATCGCCGCCTCGGTCGGTGGAGCGGACACGGCCTGTGTGGTGGCGGGGCTGGGCCTGGCTCCGGGCGAGGGCTTCGTTGCGGTGGGCAGCGGTTCCCAGACCGTCAGCCTCATCGACATCCCCCTGCTTGATCCGACGCTGAGGACGCACACGTTCGCCGTGGCGGGCGACCCGCGAGCCGGCTGGTACCGGATCGGCGCGGTGCAGAGCGCTGGCCTGACCCTGACGGCCGCGCTGGCCTGGTTCGAGGCCACGGTGGAGGAGGCCGCTGCCTCACTGGCTCAGGGCGTTCAGGCCACGGACCCGATCTTCGTTCCCTATCTGTCAGGCGAGCGCACGCCCTTCATGGTGTCCAGCCTTCGGGGTTCGTGGGTGGGGCTGTCCCTCGCCACTGATCGCCAGGCGATGCTGCGCAGCGTCCTGGAGGGGGTGGCCCAAGCGGTGGCGCTGGGCGTCTCGGCTGTGCAGGAGTCAGGGGCACCGCTCGCTGAGCCCGTGCCGCTGGTGGGTGGTGGCACGCATGACCCGGCCTTCCGTCAGTTGCTGGCGGACGCCTCAGGGGTGGCACTGACGGTCACCGAGGCGCCGGACGCGGCTGTCGTGGGCGCTGCCCTGCTCGGAGCAGGCCTGACGAGCAACCCCATCCCCCCGGCGCACACGGTGCAGGTCGACCCACGAGCCGGGGTGACAGCGATGCTGCACGATCGTCGGGAAAGGATGGTCAACGAGGTCATGGCCGCAATGGAGGAGAACGCATGAGGATCGCGATCGGATCGGACCACGCGGGCTATGCCCTGAAGGAGACCCTGCGCTCGTGGCTCATCGACCACGGGAACGAGGTCAGCGACCAGGGCACTTTCAGCGAGGAACGGTGTGACTACCCCCGCTTCGGTGCGATGGTCGGACGGGCCGTGGCGTCGGGTGAGGCGCAGATGGGTGTGGTGGTCTGCGGCAGTGGCCAGGGCATCTGCATGGCAGCCAACAAGGTGTCAGGCGTGCGAGGTGGCGTGATTCGCGACGTGCAGGACGCCGAGATGACACGTCGGCACAACGATGCCAACGTGGCCTGCTTCGGCGAGCGCTTCACCGAGCCCGATGTCGCCGTAGAGGCACTGCGAGTCTTCCTGGAGACCCCCTTCGAGGGTGGTCGCCACCAGAAGCGCGTCGACATGCTGGCGACACTCGATGAAAATCGGGGAACCGACGAGGTTTAGCCTTGCGTCCATGTGGGTATGACCCCTACATGAGGCTGCAGGACCCACCTCACACTCGAACATCGGACGAAGGAGTCCCCATGAACCGCACGCGCACGATCGCAGCCGCGGGAGCCGCCGCACTTCTCGGTGTCGCCGCCCTCGCCGGCTGCTCGTCCTCCAGCGAATCGACCGAGGCAGATGGGGATACGACCCAGATGCTCCCGCCTGTGATCATCACCGACGACCAGACGTCAGCCACCTGCGCGGTTGGTGACTACCTGGACATCGTGATTCCGGAGGACCAGCTCATCGGCACCACCGTTGACTCCAGCGATTCGGCGCTGGTCTCAGTGACGCAGGCCAAGGAGGAGGGCGACGCCCTGTTCAACCCGGGCGGCCAGTGCCTGTCCGCGGGCGATGCCACGATCACCGTGACGGGGCCGAGCGGCTCGTCGCGCGAGATCGCGCTGACGATCAGCCAGTAGTCGCGAAACGAGTGGGCCACCTCCCCGATGGGGAGGTGGCCCACTCGTGCTTGCTACGTGTGATCAGTTCACAGGGGTGAGCTGCTGCTCCTCGGCTGTGACCTTCATAGCGCCGGTCATGATGGCCACGACATCGTTCATCGAATGCGACTTGGGCGTGACCACCCCGGCCCGCTTGCCCAGACGCGCCACGTGGATGCGGTCGGCAACCTCGAACACCTGCGGCATGTTGTGGGAGATGAGAATCACCGACAGGCCACGGTCGCGCAGATCCTGAATCATCTTCAGGACTCGTGCTGACTCATTGACGCCGAGCGCCGCGGTGGGCTCGTCAAGGATGATGACCTGACTGCCGAATGCGACTGCACGAGCGACGGCGACAGCCTGACGCTGACCTCCGGAGAGCGTCTCGACCGCCTGCGTGATGTTCTGCAGGGTGCTGATGCCGAGATCCTTGAGGTGCTGCGCTGAGTCGGCGCGCATCCTCTTCTTGTCGAGGGTCCGAAAGACCGCCCCCATGACCCCAGGCTTGCGCTCCTCGCGGCCAAGGTAGAGGTTGCTGGCGATATCGAGGGCAGGTGCCACCGCGAGAGTCTGGAAGACCGTCTCGACTCCATGGCGGCGCGCCTCGCTGGTGCTCTTGAACTCGGCCTTCTTGCCGTTGATGAGCATCTGCCCTGAATCCGGGATATGCGCACCTGAGAAGCACTTGATGAGGCTGGACTTGCCGGCACCGTTGTCGCCGACCACGGCGAGAACCTCGCCGGGATAGAGCTCGAGGTCGGCGCCGTCGAGAGCGACAACGCGTCCGAAGGTCTTGACCAGATTGACGCCTTGGACAACAGGGGTGACAGTCGTGGTGGCACTCATGCTTTGACCTTCCTGATCCATTGGTCGGTGGCAACGGCGATGATGACGAGGATGCCGATGGCGAGGACTCGGTAGGCCTGATCGAGACCGGCCAGAGAGAGTCCGTTCTGCACCACGGTAATGATGAGAGCACCGATCAGCGTCCCGAGAATGGTGCCGCGACCGCCGAAGAGCGATGTACCGCCGATGACGACCGCAGTGATGGTGTCGAGGTTGAGCAGCGGATCCGGGTTCGGGCTTGCCGACCCGACACGACCGATGGTCAGCCAGGCAGCGATACCGACGATGAGGCCGGCAACGACGTAGACGCTGAAGATCACGCGCTTGGTCGAGATGCCCGAGAGCTCCGCAGCGTTGGGGTCGTCGCCCACGGCGTAGACGTGCAGGCCCCACGCGGTGTTCTTCAGGATGTATCCGAAGATCGCGTACAGGATCAGCATCATGACGACGCCGTAGAGCAGCTGGAACTCCCCGATCTGGAAGGTGTTGCCCAGCCACTGCATGACCTCGGGCATTTCCGGCTTCTGGATCGTCCGTGCCTTGAACAGGATGAGCGTCAACGCGGTGAACACGGACAGCGTGCCCAGCGTGACGATGAACGGGGGCAGGGATAGTCGCACGATCAGGAAGCCGTTGATGACGCCCGTGAGCACACCGACCAGGATGCCGATGAAGATGGCGACGTACGGGTTCTGTCCCGCGATCGGGAGGACGTTCGACGCCGTTGTGTATACCGCGAGATTGGCCATCGCCATCTGCGCGAGAGTGGCCGCGGCGCCGATGCTCAGGTCGATGCCCGCCGTCAGGATGATCAGGGTCTGGGCGATAGCCAGGGTGCCGACCACGACCGTCTGCTGGGTCACGAACGAGATGTTCTGCGGCAGCAGGAATCGATCGTTCAGAAGGTAGAAGATGACGACGGCGACGACGAGGACGATCAGCGGGCTGAGGTAGGGGTACTTGTGCAGGACGCCCTGCAGGCGCTGAAGGGGCGTCCTGCGCTCGTGGAATTCCTCGGTGAGATTAGAGGTGGTTGCGGTACTCAAGGCTGGTGCCTCCCAGAGACGCGTAGACGGGTGGAAGGGACGTTATCGCTTCGGGTGTGAAGCGGGGCGGCAATCGGAAGATTGCCGCCCCGCTCACTACCCGATAATCGGGTGAGGTTTAACCCCAGGCGTTGTCGATGCAGTACTGCGCCGACTCCTGCGGAGCAGCGGTGACCGTGTCCATCGGGTCATCCGTGCACAGGGTCACACCGGTGTCGAAGAACTGGCCGTTGGCCGAGGTGTTCTGCGGGGCTGCACCGCCACCAGCGATGGTGTTGATGGCCTCGACACCGAGGGCGGCCATGCGCAGCGGGTACTGCTGCGAGGTGGCCTGGATGTCGCCGGCCTTGACGGCCTCGACGCCCGCGAGTCCACCGTCGACCGAGACGATGAACACGTCCTGGCCGATGGTCTTGCCTGCAGCCTTGAGGGCCTCAGCAGCACCGAAGGCGGTGGGCTCGTTGATCGTGTAGACGACGTTGATGTCGGGGTTCTTGGAGAGGCAGGTCTCCATGCCCGTCCGGCCGCCGGCCTCATTGGCGCCCGTGGCCTCGAGGCAGACGATCTCGTAGTCGCCGCCCGCACCGGTGGTGTAGGTGCCGGTGGCTGCAGGTGAGGTCATGTCCTCGAGGGTCGGAACCTCGATGCCCATGCCCTCGAGGAAGCCGTTGGCGCGGCAGTAGTCGACCGAGACGACGCGATCGTTGAAGATCACGAGCTCGGCGATGACAGCCTTCTCGCCGTTGAGCTTGCCAGCGGTCCACTCACCGATGGCCTGGCCTGCGAGGCAGTTGTCCGTCGCGAAGGTGATGTCTACGACGTCCGGCGGATCGGTCGGGGTGTCGAGCGCGATCACGTAGAGGCCGGCGTCGCGGGCCTTCTTGATGGCGTCGTTGACGTTGACCGACATCGGGGTGATGAGGATGCCGTCCTGGCCCTGAGCGATCGCGTTCTCGATGAGCTCGATCTGGCCTGCGTCGTCGCCCTCTTCCTTGCCGGAGCCGATGACGAGATCGACACCGACCGCAGCGGCGGTCTCCTTCGCGCCCTCCTGCATGGCGACGAAGAACGGGTTGGTGGAGTCCTTGGTGATGAGGGTGACAGCAGCGCCCGAGGCGGCAGCTTCGCCGTCTTCGGCCGGAGCCTCTTCCTCGACTACCGCGGCCTCGTCAGCGGCGGGCTCAGCGGCCTCGTCGCTGGAGCCCGAGGAACAGGCAGCCAGCGTGATGGCGGCAACGCCGGCCACCGCAACAGCGGTGAACGAGCGACCGCGCGTCAAGCGGTTGATCATGTGGTTTCCCTTCGAAGGGTGGGTTGGGTGTGACAGTGAGGTCACAGACCATGTCTATCTGACCGCACCGTCCGAGAGGAAGGCGCGACGCTCAGTTGATACCGAAGCGTTACGGCCCTCGCGGGTGATGAGGCTGATCGGCATGCGCTGATCCCTCGACGCCGCCAGATCACCCGGGAAGGGGTCTCTGACAACGTTGTCTAAGGATTAGCCCTGAACCACTCCCGCCGCAAGGCCAAAGGCTGCAATACTCCGATTTCGTAATGACAACGTTATCTGGCGTCCACAGGCATGAGGGCCGGTCTCGAGCCACCATGCGTGACGTCGCTGCCCTGGCCCAGGTGAGCCTGAAGACGGTCTCGCGGGTCGTCAATGGCGAATCCGGCGTCCGTCCCGAACTGGTGGCCCGGGTGACCCGTGCCGCCGAGCAGTTGGACTTTCGCCCCAATCTGACCGCGAGCAACCTCCGGCGCTCTGACCAGCGAACGGCCACCATCGGTCTGCTCGTCGACGATGTGGCCAACCCCTTCTTCGCGGACATTCATCGCGGTGTCGAGGAGGTCGCCCGCGAACATGGGGTCGCCGTGATGGCGGCGAGCCTGGACCGCCGTGAGGACCTCGAGGCCGGGGTGGTCCGCACGTTCGCCTCCCGGCGAGTCGACGGTCTCCTGCTCGTGCCGACGTCCTCCGACCAGACCTACCTCAGCACCGAGATTCGCAGCGGCTGGCCTGTGGTGTGCGTGGACCGACTTCCGATGGGCGTTCGAGTGGATGCAGTGCTCTCGGACAACCGCGAGGCCTCCCGGCTGGCGGTCACGCACCTGATCGAGGCAGGGCATCGCAGGATCGGGATCCTGTGCGACGAGACCACGCTCATGACAGCGCGCGATCGTCTGGACGGATACCGGGAGGCCATGGCGGCTGCGGGGCTGCCGGTGGACCCGTCATGGATTCGCATGGACGTCAGGTCCTTGGACGAGAGTGCCCAGGTCGCTCGGGAACTGCTGGCCTTGGATGACCGGCCGACGGCGATCTTTGCGGCGCAGAACTACGTGACCATGGGCGCCTGCCGAGCCTTGCATCACCTTGGAATGCAGCATGTCGTGGCCCTTGTCGGGTTTGACGACTTCGCCATGGCGGATGTGCTCGAGCCGGGCATCACCGTGGTGGCGCAGGACTCCCGGGAGATGGGACACATTGCCGCGCAGCGGTTGTTCGCCCGCATGGATGGAGCCAATGACGAGATCACGACCCAGGTCGTGCCCTCCACCCTGGTCAGTCGAGGATCTGGGGAAATTCCCCCGGCGTGACGGCAACACCCGACCGGCGTGACGTCTCGGCGACGATGACCCCCGCGAGGACGATCAGGCCGCCGAGAATCTGGATCCCGTCGAACGTCTCACCGAGCATCAGGAAGGCCACCGCACCCGCCCAAAGCGGTTCGGTGGTGCCGACGATGCCAGCCCGCTGAGCACCGATGCGCCGGAGGGAGCCGAGGACGAGCAGGAACGGGGCGATCGTTCCCATGATGACTCCCCAGGTCATCAGCGCCCAGACGGGAAGCCCGGGCGTGACTGCGGTGAGCGGCTCTGCCGTCACCGACAGCGCAGACCAGGGGAACGTCCACCACGGTGAGATGACGGCCCACGCGATGCTGGCGAAGATGAAGCCCCACATGGTCAGGGAGACGGCATCGCGATGCTGCTGCCCGGATTCGCCCAGCAGCCAGTAGATCGCGAGGGCAACGGCGCACAGCAGCCCGGCGATGACCCCGATCACGTCGAGGCCGAAGCCGCTCCAGATCTGCGCCACCATGGCGAGCCCGATCAAGGTCAGTGCGATGGCCAGCCAGATGCGATTGCTGACGTCCTGACGCCGGCCGAACCGCAGCCACAGTGCGACCAGCACGGGGGCGAGGAATGCGAACAGCGTGCCGGTGCCGACGTTGAGTCGGGAGATCGTCAGGAAGTAGAGGAACTGGACGAGGGTGAACGCGATGACCCCGTAGGCGATGAGAAAGGGGAGTTCGCGGCGAGAGATGCGGAATCGATCCGGGTGTCGGAGGGCGATATAGGCGACGAGCAGCACCATGGCCCCCGCGTTGCGGAGTTGGGTGAGGTGCATGGGATCGAAGCCAGTGTTCAGCGCTGCCTTGGCGATGACGCCGTTGAGAGCGAACAGGAAGGCCGCAACCAGATACATGGCGACGCCGATGGCGTCGGGATGTCTCACGGCCGCGGAGAAGCGTGCGTCTATCTCTCACCCCCACATGGGAGCAGGTCGACTCTCAGTCGATCTGCAGTTGCCAGACGCGTGCGCCCCCGATGAGCGCCGCGGAGTTGGGAACGATGACGACGTCGTCACCGAGTTTCGTCAGCGCGGTGGGTGAGATGTGTCGAGAGTTTCCCCCGCCGATGTAGAGGCGATCCCACATGAACACCGGACGCAGCCCCTCGACCATCCGGGCAACCCGGCGCGACCAGAGAGCGTCGCCGAGGCGCCTGCGCTCATGCTCGCCGATGTAGGTGTCGTAGGACAGGCCCCAGCGCACCGGTGCCTGGGACATCTCCATGTGGGGCGCGAGCCGGCTGCCGTCGAAGACCGCGAAGCCGAGGCCGGTGCCCAGGGTCATGACGATCTCGAGGCCTGCCCCGGCGATGACGCCCGCGCCATGGACCTCGGCATCGTTGAGCACGCGCGTTGGAACGCCCAGTGCTTCCTCGAGAGCGGCCTGGGCGTCGAAGCCCTCCCACTCCTCCAGCAACTCAGGAAGAACCCGGGTGCGTGGCCCGGCCTTGGTGACGTAGTGCGGAGTGGTGACGACGACTCCGTGGCGGATCATTCCCGGGAGTCCGACCGTTGCCCGCTCGGGCTTGGGGAGCTGCCCGGCAAGGTCCTTCAGGGTCTTCACGAAGAGCTTGGTCGGCAGGGGATATGGGGTCGGGACACGGATCGGGTGCGCGCGCATGGTGCCGGCGTCATCGAGGACAGAACCCTTGATGCCCCCGCCGCCGCAGTCGATCGCCAGAGTGGTCATGCGCCGCATTCTGCCGTGTCGGGTGACGCTATCCTCGTGGGGTTGTCCGGGAGACCGGATGGCATGGAGGTGTCGCCTAGTCCGGTCTATGGCGCCGCACTGCTAATGCGGTTTGGGTTTATCGCCCATCGCGAGTTCAAATCTCGCCACCTCCGCCAATGTGAAGGCCCCGCCCCTGTGGCGGGGCCTTTGCTTTGGCGTTGGTGTTGCGCGTGAGCCGGAGCGGCGAAGGGTCTGGTCAGTTGGGACGGGGGCGGGATTGTTCGCTCTTGGCGGCCGCTACACTTGCCGACGGTCGTTCGCGACCAAGCGCCCGTAGCTCAACGGATAGAGCATCTGACTACGGATCAGAAGGTTTGGGGTTCGAATCCCTACGGGCGCGCTCAGTGAAGCGGTCTTCTCCCTCAGCGCTTCCGGAGTGATGGCGGCTTGCCATCGGCATACGTCATACATGCGGTGGACGGCCATCGACACCACCCGATCGGCCCGCAATCCCGGGGGACTACAGGCATTCAATCCCCTCGCTCTTCACCGCTCTCAGAAGTTGCCGATCCAGACTCGCAAGGGGTTGGCTCGTCAGAATGGCCGCCCGCAGGTATGAGGCGTCGTAAGCCGAGATCTCGTGACGGGTGGCAAGGTCGACCACAGCCTCAAGACTGCCCTCGTCGATAACCGCGGAGGGCAACTGCATCACGTTGTGCAGGATGTGTGAACCCTGCGCACCCGTGATGTCCCCACGGCGACGCCATGTGGTCAGGACATTCATCACTTCGAAGCGCCAAAGATGGGGCATGACCGCAACACGGTCGTCGAAGAGCGAACGCTTGTCAACGCACCGGCCGATGGGGTCCCACCGAACCACTCCATCGTCAAGGAGGCATCGAGCACGAAGGCCTTCATGAGCGACCGGCCTCGATGTCCTCCTTGATGGAAGAACCGGGCGAGAGTGCTACACGGTTCTCGTCAACGGAATGCCAGAATTCCGTCCAGTCCCGAACTCCCGCGTGGGCTTCAGCCGGCACCCGCGAGCCCAAGACTGTCGATCAGGGCGGGGACGACAAGTGGGTCTTGGCCTCGAAGGCACCGACGGTCACGCTCATGTGAGGAGCGCAGTCTCATATCAACCAGTCGCCAACTAGATTGATCTGGCTGCGCGGCCGCCGAGGAGGGGCGCTGGCCGTCATTTCCGGAAGTTATAGTCGAGTCATGTCCTCCCCCATGTCTGGCTCATCTCGCCTGTCTCACGTGTCTCGCAACGTATTCGCCCTCTCGCTCTCAGCGGCAGTCGCCCTCGGCCTGGCTTCTGCAGCGAGTCCCGCGCACGCGGCCACGACCATCACCACCGATGAGGTGACTGGTTTCAAGCAGCTGTGGAGTCAAGGGAACGGGCCCTTCACGCCCGCGCTTTCGGCGGGTCCAGAAGTGGGGTGGAACGCCGGACTCGAAGGACTGCGGCCACCGACTGCGAACTACTACCGCCTGTGGGACATGAAGGTCGCCTGGCGTGATGTGAATCCCGCACCGGGTGTCTTCGATTGGTCGATCATCGATCGGCGAATTGCCCAGGTGGAGTCGTGGGGTGGAAAGCCGATCATGGTCTTGGGGCTGACGCCGCAATGGGCTGCCGCTGATCCGAGCGCAGGCGATCCGCGTTGGGGAGCGGGCACGGCAAGCCCACCGGCGGACATGAACTCATGGCGTGCATACGTGCGCGCGATCGTTCAGCGCTACGGCACTCGGATCGGTGCATACGAGACGTGGAATGAAGCGAATCTGCAGACCTTCTGGACGGGGACTCCTGACCAGATGGCCGAGATGGTAGGCATTGCGGTTGAGGAGATCGGAGAAACCGCGATTACGCTCGCACCCTCGGTCACGACGCGTCTTGCCAGCGGTCGCAACTTCACCGCGGATCTGGTCGAGAGCCTGACGCAGCCCGCACTCGCGGCGCTCGACGCCTGGTCGATCCACAGTTACCCGGCGGCAAATGCTGGCCCGACCGTTGTGCAAGCCTGCGAACAGCGGGTGGACGACATCATCCTCTGGCAACGAGCATTGCTGCGCGCCGGAGGAGCGAACAAGAAGTCCGTTGTGAAGCCGATGTGGGATACCGAGGTGAACTTCGGCCTCGCCGGCCCTGGGCCAAGACCCAAGACCGCGTGGTCCGATGGTGATGGCGCTGCCCTTCTCACGTGCTCGTACCAGGACTCACGAGCCCTGGGAATTGCGGTGACTGCCTGGTACGAGTTCACAGCCGCCGATTACAGCCTCCTCGGTGTGCAGATGAACCCCGGAACGCCGGTGATCAACGCAGCGTGGGCGGCGCTGCCCGGAAGGGTGGAAGTGATCAACCCGTGGATCCCCGACTTCGCAGATGCCGTCGCCAAGACCGTCACCATCACGGGAAAGCGCACGACGCTCTCGGGATGGCCGGGCATCCGGGTGAGGGGAGATACGACGGGTTTCGCCGAAGGCGACAGGCTGAATGTCTGGATCAGGTTCCCTGGCAAGACCAGTTACGCCAAAGCCAATGCCCGCCCCAGTGTTCAAGCTGACGGTTCGGTCAGGTTTGCACGCAAGACCAGCAGGAAGATCTACGTCTTCCTCGGCAGCGAGGACGGCAGCGTCAAGTCCAACCGCATCATCATCACTGCGGGCTAGTGCCCGACGAGCTAGAACTTGTACTTCTTGTTCTGACTCCCACCCGCAGTTGCCTGCCACGGCAGCTTCGTCGTGAGGTTGAGCTTCCACGTCTTGCCCTTGGGCAGGCTGCTGATGGTGCAGGTGACCTTGCTCGTGGCGATCTTGCAGGAGCCCTTCTTCGTCGTGCTGCCGTTCGTCGCGGTGATCGCGTAGGTGACGCCCTGCATGTACGGATCGACAGCGGTGACAGACCGCTTCTTGGTGTTCGAGGACCACGTCGGCGCCGGGGTGGGTGCCACGAGAGGCACGGCCTTCATGCTGCCACCGCTGGTGTCGGTGATGACGAGCTTGTTCACTCCTGCTGAGAGCCCGAAGGGCGTGCCACCGGTGACGATGGTTGCTGTCTGGCGGCCGGAGGCGGCGTCGAAGGCATAGACATTGCCGGCGCCGTAGTTGGCGACGAAGACCGCTCCACCGTAAGAGGTGACCCCCCACGGCTGGGTGCCCACGGGCAGCGTGTCCACGACGGTGTTGGAGGTTGTGTCAATGACGCTCACGTTGCCGCTCGCATTGTTGGCCACGAACAGCCGAGTGCCGGACAGGGCAAGTTGCGCCGGTGCTCCGCCGACGGCGATCGTTGCGGTGACTGCCCGCGAGGCGAGGTTGATCACGCTGACCGAGTTGGCGCCGTTGTTGCTGACATACGCGGTGGAGGTGCCGTTCGTGGCGACACCCCAGGGCGCGGCACCGACGGGGATGGTCCCGGTAACGGACAACGATGCGAGATCCACGAGGGAGACGGAGTTCGAGCCGTTGTTCGCGACGATCGCGGTGTTGCCTGCAGTGGCCACGCCTGATGGTGCAGCGCCGACGCCGACAGTGCCCAGCACGCTCGTTCCGTTGGAATTGATGATGCTGACCGAGTTGCTTCCCGCGTTGGTCACGATGAAGGAGGTGTTGGAGCCGGTTCCCTGAGCCACATCGGTGGGCTCGGTGCCTACGGCAAGGCTCGTGCTCGTCGCGGAGGGTGCACAGGACTTGGGCAGGCACATGGAGACGACGCTCACCGTCCCGGACCCTGAGTTCGCCACGAGTCCGGTGATGTTCGCTGAGACGCCCTTGGGGGCGGATCCCACGGCCGTCGCTGGCCAGTCCGTCGCCTGATATGTCACCGGCGAAGTGGCGGCGAAGGCGGTGAGTGGTGTCGCAGCTATGGCTGCGCTGGCGAGGGCGGCGATGGTGATCCGAGTCTTCATGCTGCTCCTTGGGGGCTGGGTGCATCTCCACCCGCGTCCTGACAGCGTTGTGTCCGGTCACCGCCCTGTCCACCGTCGCGCGAGTGAAGTGGCCCCGCGCATTCGGTATTCACACGATCAGGAGCCGATCACCGTCGCGCTGAGGAGCAGCGCTGCCATGACGGTGACGCCACCGATGAACCAGGGCAGGCGCGTCCGCGACGCCGCGGGGAGTTCCTCGCGAAAGGTCGTCATGAGCAGGCCGCCACCGAGGAAGGCGGTGAGGACGCCCAGCGTGATGTCCTGGACGGGTGGAAGCAGGTAGGCGGTCCCGAGGCCGATGGCCACGGCCCCGACCCCGACCCATCGGGTCTCGTGCCGAAACCGCTCCGGGTGGGCTCGGGCCAGCGACCTGTCGGCGAGCAGGATGTGCGCACCCAGAACAACGGTGAACAGGAGGGCGTAGTCCCAGCCGGTCGTCACGAGCGAGGGCATCGTGTAGGCGTAGATCAGGCTGATGGATCCGAACGTGACGAGGTGCGCGCGGTAGCTCGCCTGAGTTGATGAGCGGCCCTCCTCGGTGCGCACGTCCAGGGTGAAGAACACGACCATGCCGACCATGGCGGTGAGGAAGAGCCCGGCCTCGGTGATCGCGGTGGGGGAGTAGGCGGCAAGGGGCAGGTCGGAGAGCTCGGACCCGCCGGAAGCCAGCTCCGGAAGCAGGTGCACGAAGACGTAGGCCACGGCAGCGCCGCCGCCGACCGAGGCGAGGATGGCCTGGGTTCGGTCCGGCAGCGAGCCCACGCGCGCAGCGAGGAGATGCGCGGCAGCAAGGGCGAGCGCCAGCGCCACGGCAAGGCCCCATGAGGCGGCACTCATGCAGAGCCTCGGTGAAGTCTGAGCAGGGCATCGACGGCGGACGGGCTGGGCACCCGATCATGACCGGGGGGCAGCCCGGCGACCACAGCGGCAGCGGCGGAGGCGTAGGCGATGCGCTGACGCAGGGGAATTGCGTCGGAGAGCGCGCAGGCGTAGGCACCGTGAAAGGTGTCTCCGCAGCCGGTCGTATCGATCACGGGCACATCCCATGCCGGCAGGTGGATGGCGTCGTCAGGTGACTCGAGCGCGTAGGAGCCCTCGGCTCCGGCGGTCAGCACCACGGTGGCCCTCGCGTCATTCCACAGAGCCGCCCCGACAGCCTGCGGGTCGGTGAGCGAGGTGAGCTCCCTGCCGAAGGTCAACGGGATGATGAGGTGGTCGGCGGCGTCCATCAGTGCGATGACATCGGAGTTCGGATCGCGCTCGGCATCGAGAACGATCGATATCCCGCGTTCGCGCGCTCGCAGTACGACATCACGCGAGCCCGGCGGTGCCGTCGGAGCATCGACCAGGAGGATCTGCGCGGCCTCAAGTGCGTCGTGGACGAACGACTCGTCAGGCATGGGCGTGTGCGCCAGCGACGAATCGTCGAACGCTATGTACCGCTCCCCATCGACGGTGATGATCAGTGTCGAGCTGACCGGCTCTGCTCCCTCGACGCGTTCGACGAAGTCAAGGAGCACTCCGTTGGCGGCCAGGTCTGCGGCCGCGTCATCGGAGAGCCGAGACGTCCCCAGGGTCGCCAGATATCCCGCGGGGTGCGCGAGAGCGGCCACGGTGGTGAGGGCGTTGCGGACGTTGCCACCCCACCGCGTCTCGCGCCGGGTGATGCGCCCCTTGCCCGCTGTCCAGGCAGTCTCGGTTGCCAGCACCCGGTCGTGGGCGATGCATCCGAGACCGATGATCACGCGAGCGCCAATGCCTCGTCGGCGTCGACGCCGTCATGGATCACGGCGGCGTAGGCGCGGGCAGCTCGCTCCATGTCTGACTCGCCCCAGATGTTTCGACCGACGACTGCGCCACGTGCGCCAGCCCGCATGCCTGCGTGCATCTGGGCGAGCGCATCGCGCAGTGTTGGCTCCTTGGGGCCACCCGCCATCACGATCGGGACGGGGCACGCAGCGATGATCTCGGCGAAGGCCTGCTCGTCACCGGGGTAGCCGACCTTGATGACATCGACGCCGGTCTCGATGCCCACGCGGACGGCGTAGGCGATCTCATCGGGAGTGAAGACGATCTTCGCCGTGCCGTCCGAGTAGTCGCGCGGGTAGATGTGAGCCACCACGGGCAGGTCGTAGGGAGCGGCATCGCGCACGGCGTCGGAGAGCCAGCGGATGAAGTCACCCTCGGTCGCGCCACGGACGCCAATGGCCACGGCGAGTGCATCGGCACCCAGGCGGACGGCATCGGCAGGGGTGGCGAGCTGCTCGCGAATGCGATCGTCTGGTGTCCAGCATGCTGCTTGGACGATGAGTGCCGCCTCGCCAGCGTGCGGCCCCCACGTGTGCTTGGCAGTTCCGGGAGTCATCGTCATGGTGTCCGGCGCTGCGGTCAGACAGCGCTCAACGGCTTGCGGCAGGTTTGACAGGCCACCCTCGCGGGCATTGCCGTAACCGACGAAGTGGTCGACGGCGACGCCGAAGAGATTTCGTGAGGGATGGGCGAAGAGTCGAGCCAGGCGAATCTGCGTTCCCAAACCCACAATGACCTCCAGCTCGTTGACGGACTCCGAACTTTAGCGGCCGCGGAGAGGTCGGCACTGTTCACCGAAAGTCCTGATGCCTGTCGTTCGCGATTCGCCTCGAGTCCGTTCGCGTAGGTGACGCTTGGAGCACTTCCCCGAACTGGTGCCCATGTCCGACCCGAGTGAAGGGAATGCTCATGACCTACCTCTCCCAGGATCTGTCGTGCTCCTTCTGCCATTCCGAGGAGTTCGAGGTGGTGCGCAACGATGCGAAGGGCTTCGTCGTGCTGTGCAACGAATGCGGATTCGCGCAGGCCGCGACTCTGGCGCACCTGATAGCGAGTTGATCGGGTCGTCACACTCGGTCACGTGCCGTCGAGTGACGTAACTGCTGATGCGGATGTGACGAGATACAACTGCTGTTTTCAGAGGGTCCACATTTGCGAAAAAACTTTGGGAAAACCCCTTGTGGCGCCTTGCTTTTCGGGAGTAGAACTATCCCAACGCACCGCGAGGTGCGGGTCGGTTCGAAAACCGGCGGCCTACCGGGTCAGACCCGGAAGACCCGAGTGCTAAGGGTCGGACGCACGGAGCGAGTCGAGGAGTTGGCGAAGACGCCGGCCCACCGGAAACGGAGGGGCCAGAACCGCGGGAAGCACCCTCGCGGAGAAGCCGGGAAACCGGCGGCGAGAACGGGACTCCATCAGTAGGGCCCCTCGAACTCATACTTCGAGGGGCCCTACTGCTGTTCAGTGTGCCGAATCCGCTGACGGCCGCGCGTGAGCCACGCCGGTGGGGGCGAGGATTCCGTGGGTTGCCGAGTCGTGGGTTGCGGAGTCGTGGGTCGCCGAGTCGTGGGCGACGTCGGGCAGTGACGTCAGCCCACGGTGAGCCTGCCCTTGCGGGAGTTCCACCTCGAGCGCACCGTCGCGAGGTTCGACAGGGCCGGCCCCCGCTCGAGCTCACCGTCGAGCGCGAACTGCGAGCCGTGTGCCGGGCAGAGCCAACCGTCTGCGTCGGCACCGACCGTGACCCCTTGATGCGTGCATCGCAGATTGAGGGCCTCGTAGGTCTTCGCTCCGGTGCGCACGATGGCGACGGGCGTTCCCTTGACGTTCCCGAGCATGACGCGGCCGTTGGCCTTGCGCAGGGCAGGGACCCTGGCGACCGTCACGACCACCTGCCCGTTCTTCTTGCGCTTGATGCCCGTGGCAGCGGTGGCGTCGTCAGCGAGGAGGACGGGTCCAAGACCGGCGAGGGCGGCGGCTCCGCACATGCCGATGAGGAAGGTGCGGCGGGAGGGATCAGCAATCTCGTTGGCCATGACACCAGCCTGACCCGAAGGCGCCCGGCTCGCACGTCGAACCTCGGAAGTCGACCCCTCCCGGAAGCCTCGCCCGCTGGCGGACATGCGAAGGGGGCAGAAGCGCTGTGGCTCCTGCCCCCTTCGCATGACTCGGGGCTACTTGATGCGAACGGTGTCCTTCACCTGGCCGGCTGAGTAGGCCGAACCATTGATGGGCGTGAAGGTTGCCGTGACGGTCGTCTTGCCCGTCTTCCACTTCTTCGGCGCCTTCCAGGTGTAGGAGGCGAGGCCGTTGGTGACCGGAACGCTGACGCGCTTGGTCTTCTTCTTCTTCTTGAACACGTACTGGACGGTGCCCTGGGCGTCGGTCACGGTTAACGAGACGGTGTACTTGGCCCGCTTTCCGCGCTTCTGCTTGGTGGGTGCGTCGATGGCCATCGTTGCGCCATTGCCAATGGACGCGGTGGGCCCGGTGGCCGGGGCCGGTGGCGCAGGCGGCGCTGGCGGCGCCGTCGAGCCGAGGGCAAGCGGGGCGCTGCAGGCAGCTGCCGTCGCGGGACCGTTGCTGTTGGTGGCCAGCACGCACGAGCGGATGTATTTGCCGATCAGGGCTGCGGGCACCACGAACGTCTGGGCGGTGTTGTTGGGAGTGTCGCCGCATGTGCTCGGGTCGCTGTTCGCGCATGGCTGCCAGCGATAGGTGTAGGTGGCCCCAGGGGCGTAGTTCCACTCGCCGTTGTCGGTCGTGAGCGTGGTGCCGGCGACGATGCCGGTGGCGGGCGTGATGACGGGTGCCTTGGATGTCACCGGGACGACGCCGACGTTGATCTTCAGCGCCTGTGCGCCGGCGGTCATCCACATGGAGCCGTCCTCAAGCGACTGATGGATGGACGTGGGGCCCTGGATAACGGGGAACTGCTGCAGCTGGGCGCCCTCCTTGCTGAACTGGGCAATGAGCTGGCCTGAGGTGGACGCCACCCAGAAGGAGTCGCCCAGGCCCTGGGTGGTGCCGTCGAACTTGGAGATGTTGCGGGTGACGATCGCGACGCTGGAGCGGTCGTTGACCGCGCGCGCCAGGTTGTCGACTCCGTTGGCACCGCCGTTCTCGATGAACCAGAGCGCAGTGCCGGCGACCACCGGGTCGTCGGTCGTGAAGGTCCCGTTCTGAGCGGAGATCGTCGACACCTGACCTGCGGTCGAGATGCGCCCGAGCACGTTGTCGCTGACGCCAAAGTACAGCGCATTGCTGCCGTCGGGGCCGGCGGTGATCTGCCGAGGATTGAGGTTTCCGGCGCTGAAGGTGGAGATCGCGCCGTCGGTGGAGATGCGTCCGATGGCCTTGGTGCCCAGAAGTGTGAACCAGAGTGCACCGTCGGGGCCAGAGGTGATGTCGAAGACGTCGGGGTTGGCCGGTAGGCCACTGGTGAAGGTGGTGACGCCGAGGTTGGCATCAACGCGGTAGATCGCCTTTGCTCCCCGCCCGGCGATCCAGACATTGCCATCGGGGCCGGCGGTGAGGTTCTGGGCGAAGCCGTTGATGGTGAGGGTGACCTGCGCACCGTCAGCGGCGATCCTGGTGAGCCGAGAGGAGTTCGAGGCGATGTCGGAGCTCAGCACCCACGCGTTGGAGCCGATCGTGGTGACGGACTGGGCCGTCAGCGGTGTGCCGTAGGCGGTGATATCACCCACTGCCGCCTGGCTGGGTGCTGCAGTGACGGTGAGACCGCCGGCGATCACGGCCGCGCTGGCGATCACGCCGACCGTTCGGGAAAGGGATCGTGTGGCTCGTTTCATCATGGCGTCTATGCAACCACCCCATGGCGCTGAGGCAAGGACATCGGGCGTGTGGTGCGCGTTTTGTCGCGACTGATTGCGGGAAATCTATTGGGGGAAATCGGCTCGCAGGAAGGGGTTCTCCCACAATTGGAGGCCGTCCTGCACCGTGAAGCCTGCGAGCGTGGGGTGAGTCATGGTGAAGAGGGTCGAACAGGGCTCATCGATGGCCAGACCCCACCCGCGGGGGAGGAAGAACTCCTGAAGGCGCCCCTCATTGGCCCGGTCAGTGGTTCCGACGGCCATCAGGCGCACCTTGGCCTGAATGGCGTCCGCGGCGGTGATCAGCAGCTCCGACTCGACGCCTTGCACGTCCACGTGCAGCAGGTCGGTGACATGCGGGGCGTTCAGCAGATCGCTGAGGGATGCGGTGGGCACGTCGTGATGGGTCAGGTGGGCACCGCGGTAGTCGACATCCGTGCCGGGGAGGGTCCACACCGCGCCGCCCATGTCCCCCTCGTCGAGGTCGGGGAACTGCAGGGTGGTCGTGCAGTGCCAGCCGGCTGCCCGGACGACTCGCAGTTCAGTTCCATCCCAGGGCGCAGCGAGCTGCGCGGCGATCTCGGCTGGCGTGCCCGTGACGAGCTCGGAGGCCACATCGTTGTCCTTGGCGTGCTGCATGGCCCAGTCACTTCGAGTCTCGTCGCACTCCACGGCGATACCGGTGGCACGAAGCCCTCGACGACGAGCGATGACGACGCCCGCCACCGACCACGGTGCCCAGCCGGCACCGACCTCAACGATGCGGAAGGTCTCACGCGCGGTGTCGATGGCCTGCGTGAGGGCGACATACTCCTCGGCCTCACTGCGGTAGCCGTCGTCCGGGATCGGGAGGTCGGTGCTGACTCGGCCTGCGAGCTCCGGGGGAGCGAAGGGCAGCATCGAGACGCGGGTGCGGATGCCGTCCCAGCCGATCAGGAACTCCGGTTGCGGTTCGGGCAGCGCAGTGGCGCGGAGGGTTTCGAGAATCCGCGGGTAGTCGGCCGGCGTGATGGGGGTGGTGAGCCCGTTGCCGAGGCTGGGAACGCGGGGAGGAGCGGGGTCCTGAAGCGCGCTGCCGGCCGAGCCGGCGGCAGCCGTGCGTCTGAGAATGGGCATGCGCTCTCCCGGTTGTCCAGCCCCCGTGACGAATTCCCGAGACGGGAGAATAGCCGCTCGTTTCACCTCGCTGTCGGTGTTTCTGCAGTCTGAGTCCAGAATGGGTGCGTGGCTCCCTCGCGCAATCTCATCAATCTCGAGTCGGTGAGCAAGTCCTTCGGGGATCGGCCACTGCTCAACGAGGTGTCGTTGGGCATTAATGCCAGCGAGCGCATCGGTGTGGTCGGCCGCAACGGGGCCGGCAAGTCGACCCTGCTGTCGGTGCTCGCCGGTGATGAGCCCGTCGATGCCGGACGAGTGAGCGCGACGTCCGGATCGGCGATAGGCGTGCTTCGGCAGACTCCCCTGATCGACCCTGAGTGCACGGTTGCCGATGCCGTGATGCCCGGTCAGGCCACCCACGAGTGGGCATCGGATGCGCGCGCTCGAGAGGTCCTGACGGCACTTCTGGGCGGATTCGACGAGGACACGCTCGCTCGACGCATCGGCACGCTCTCCGGTGGCGAGCGGCGACGGGTCGACCTGGCAGGCCTGCTCATCAGGCAGCTGGACCTGCTGATCCTTGACGAGCCGACCAACCATCTCGACGTCGAGATCGTGGCATGGCTGGCGGCGCACCTGAAGTCGCGACCGCAACTGGCCGTCATCGTGGTGACGCATGACCGCTGGTTCCTGGACGAGGTCAGCGAGAGCATCTGGGAAGTCGTCGGCGGCGAGGTCGAGGAGTACGAGGGCGGCTACTCGGCCTACGTGCTCGCGAAGGCCGAGCGCATGCGTCAGGCGGCTGCGGCCGAGGCCCGTCGCAACAACCTGATCCGGAAGGAGCTCGCGTGGCTGCGTCGTGGTCCTCCGGCGAGGACCTCGAAGCCGAAATTCCGAATCGACGCGGCCAATGAGCTGATCAGCAATGAACCGCCGCCGCGGGACTCGATCGAGCTCCTCTCCTTCGCGAACGCCCGACTCGGCAAGACGGTCGTCGAGGTGCACGATGCGGAGCTCCGCGTGGGTGATCGCTCCCTGATCGACCGGCTGACGTGGAACGTCGGCCCTGGCCAGCGGATCGGAATCCTCGGCGCAAACGGTGCGGGGAAGACCTCACTCCTGCGGATGCTGCTCGGGGAGATTCCGCCGGCGCAAGGGCGAGTGGTCACGGGCGTGACCGTTCGCCCGGCATACCTGTCGCAGCATCTCGAGGAGCTGGATCCCACGTGGCGGGTCCTCGAAGCGGTGCAGGCGGTGGCGGAGCGGGTCGACCTGGGCAAGGGTCGCGAGCTCACCGCGTCCCAGTTGTGCGAGCAGCTCGGCTTCGGCACCGATGGCCAGTGGACCCCGGTGGGGGACCTCTCCGGTGGAGAGCGCCGCAGACTGCAGCTGACCCGGCTGCTCATGGGCGAACCGAACCTGCTCGTGCTCGACGAGCCGACCAACGATTTCGACGTCGAGACCCTCAGCGCGCTGGAGGACCTGCTCGACGGATTCGCCGGCACGCTCCTGGTCGTGTCGCATGATCGGTACTTCCTGGAGCGGGTCTGTGATGACTTCGTCGCCCTGCTCGGTGACGGAAGACTCCGCGATCTGCCCCGCGGGGTGGAGGAGTACCTCGAGCTTCGTCGTGACCGGCCGAGCAGCGCGCCTGACTCGCCACGCGATCCGGAGCGGGCGAGATCATCGGCGGCCGAGGAGCGCGAACAGCGCAAGGCGCTGGCCCGAGTCGAGCGGCAGATCGAGAAGTTCCGCGAGCGGGAGCGGGTTCTCCACGACCAGCTGGCGACGCACGCGAGTGACTATGGCAAGACGGCCGAGCTGCATGAGCAGCTCCGTGAGGTCGAGTCGCAGAGGGCGGCTGCTGAGGATGAGTGGCTGGAGATGGCGGACTGATGGCGGCCTTCTGCGCGTGATCCCGCCTACGCTGGTGCCATGAGCCTCCCTGCGCGCACGATCGGTGATCTGTCTGTTTCTGCTGTCGGACTCGGCTGCATGCCGATGTCCTTCCCGGAGATGGTGGACAGTCGAGACGGGGCACTGCGTGACAGGGCCATCGAGACCATCCACCGCGCGCTCGACCTGGGCATCACCTTCCTGGATACGTCGAACATCTACGCCCCCTCGTGGGACGCCGTGGGACATAACGAGCGACTCATCGCGGAGGCACTGCGCACCTACGCAGGCAGCGCCGACGTGTCCGCCATCGTGGTGACGACCAAGGGCGGCCTGATCCGCGGGGAGGGAGAGACGTGGGGACGTGACTCGACGCGTGCGGGACTCATCCGTGCCTGCGAGGCCAGCCTCGAGGCGCTCAGCACGTCGACCATCGCCCTCTACCAGCACCACCGGCACGATCCACGCCTCACCTATCGCGAGCAGATGGAGAACCTCGCGGTGCTGCGTGCCGACGGCCTCGTCGAGCGACTCGGCCTGTCGAATGCGACGGCGCCGGAGCTGCTGGTGGCCTTGGACGTGCTCGGCGGCCCGGATGAGGGCGGCGTCGTGTCGGTGCAGAACGAGTGGTCACCGCGATTCCGGGGTGAGCCGGAGGTGCTGGACATCTGCACGGATCGCGGCATCGCGTTTTTGCCGTGGTCACCGCTGGGAGGTTCCACGCAGGCCCACGACATCGGCAGTCGATACCGCGATTTCGCTGATGTGGGCAGCGAGGTCGACGCGTCAGCGCAGGAGGTGATCCTCGCGTGGCTGCTGCAGACGAGTCCCGTCATGATCCCCATCCCGGGAGCCACGCGGCCGGCAACGGTGGACTCGATAGTCCGGTCGCTCAGCGTGCGGCTGTCAGTCAAACAGGTGGCCCTACTGGACGCCACGATCCCGATGGCGGAGTCGATGTATCCCGAGGATCAGCCCCGCAGCCCCTTGGGCTGAACCGCTACTCCGCGGGCGTGGCAGCAGGCTGGTCCGCGGGCGGTTGGCTCGCGGCCGGAGCAGGCGCGCGCTGCGTGAGCTCCTCCTTGTACTGCAGGTAGGGGACGAAGCACTGGGCTGAGCGCCGGCCCTCGCGCCACCCCTTGCTCGTCGGCCAGATCGCCCACCAGCCGGGGTACTTCGTCTTGCCGCTCCACTCCTTGCCCTGGGCACGGCACAGGGCCCGCGTGCGCTTCTCGACATTTCGGGTGCCGGGGAACTTCGATCCGGGAGCCCCCAGATCCTTGTCGAGCACCTTGATCCAGTTCTTCTTCGGCTTGTTGCACGGGAAGGCCGACGTGTTCCGGGCGTTCGGGGTCCCGGGCGTGCAGAAGTCGAACTGCTCCGAGGGGGCGGCCGCAACGACATCGGCCGCGGGCTTGGTCAGCGTCACCAGTGAGGTTCCGCCCTGAAGCACGACGTCGCAGCGCATCCAGCGCTCGCCCGCGCTCCATTGCGCGTCGGTGGGGAAGAGCACGGCGGTCAGGAAGCGACTGGGTAGCTTGCGGTTCGGAATTCCAAGGTAGGAGTTCATTGCCTTGGTCGTGCATGGCTCGGATGCGGAGAGTCGCTTGGCGGCACTGGCCTTGGAAGGCAGGCCGAAACTGTCGGGCAGTGCTCGGACGTAGTACGTCTCGGCGGTGTGCTTGGCCGTGCAGTCGACGGCCGGTGCATTGGTCGAGACCTTGCTGAGTGTCGCCTTGTCGTAGTCGTAGCAGGCGCTCTGCACCGGCTCAGCCTGGGCGGGCGCGGTGAGGCCGGTGAGGACAACTCCGGCGGTCACACCGGTGATGACGATGGCACGCAGCATCTGGTGAGAACTCCTTGTGGGGGGACGACTCGACGATAGCCGATCCACCGCAGTGCAGAAGGTGGCGCGGGACTTCAGAGCTGGGTGATCTCCACCGTGACGCCGAGTGCCTCACTCTGGCCGCCCGCGTAGAGACCCTTGAGTGGCGGAACGTCCGCGTAGTCACGACCGCGCGTCGCCACTCGTCGGCGGGAATGATTCGCGGGATGAGGTCCATGGGCAGCGGGCGTTCACGCTCGCCGAGGGTGAAGGTGATCCCGTGGCGGTCGAGGTAGGCATCGCGCTGCGAGGACCGCTCCTGGAGGCCCTTGGCGCCGAAGTCGGCAATGGCAGTGCAGAGGTCCTGGTGGGAGGGTCTCGCGGCGCCGTCGGGCAGGAGCATCTCGTCGAAGGGCGCGATGAAGGTCGGCACGTCCGCCATGACCACCCCCTACCGTCGCCCCGCACAGTGTGACGAACCGCACCGTAGAGATCTCGTGTTTCCTCCACGTTGCGGAGTATCCGCAGAGACGATTCACTTCTGCAAGGAACCCCCGGGGGTTTCCTTCTAGGCTGGGGAGGCTCGGCCTGATTCGGGACGAGCAAAACATATGGAGGCCTTGTGCTCATCGGAGTGCCACGCGAGACCAAACCCGGAGAGACCCGGGTTGCGGCCACGCCCACGACCGTAGCCCAGTTGCTCAAGCTCGGATATGAGGTTCTCGTCGAAGAGGGGGCGGGAACCGCCTCATCATTCACGGATGAGGCCTACCGCGAGGTGGGTGCGAGCGTGGGCGCGGCTGCCGAGGCGTGGGGAACGCCCATCGTGTTCCACGTGAACGCCCCGGATCAGGCCCAGATCGATCTGCTGCAGCCCGGCGCCTACCTCGTCTCCATGATGGCCCCGGCCCAGAACCCCGACCTGCTCGATGCGCTGGCCGCGCGCGGCGTCACCGCTCTGGCCATGGAGGCGGTTCCGCGCATCTCTCGTGCTCAGTCCCTGGACGTGCTCAGCTCCATGGCGAATATCGCCGGCTACCGCGCGGTGGTCGAGGCCGCGAACGCCTTCGGCCGCTTCTTCACCGGTCAGGTCACGGCCGCGGGCAAGGTGCCGCCGGCCAAGGTGCTCGTGGCCGGCGCAGGCGTCGCCGGGTTGGCGGCCATCGGCACGGCGGGCTCTCTTGGCGCCATCGTTCGGGCCACCGACCCGCGCCCTGAGGTGGCCGATCAGGTGAGGTCGATGGGCGGGGAGTACCTCTCCATCGAGTCGCCCGAGGCCGAGGTCAGCGCCACGGGTTACGCCAAGGAGATGGGCGACGACTACAAGCAGCGCGAGGCGCAGCTGTACGCCGATCAGGCCAAGGACGTCGACATCGTCATCACGACCGCGCTGATTCCCGGTCGTCCGGCGCCACGGCTGCTGACCGCCGAGATGGTGGCGTCCATGAAGCCGGGATCGGTAGTCGTCGATCTGGCTGCGGCCAACGGGGGCAACGTCGAGGGCTCGGTTCCTGATGAGGTCGTCGTGACGCCGAACGGCGTGACCATCATCGGCTACACCGACCTCGCGGGCCGGCTGCCCGCTCAGGCCTCGCAGCTGTACTCCACCAACCTCGTGAACCTGATGAAACTGCTCACTCCGGGCAAGGACGGCGAGCTCGTCCTCAACTGGGACGACGTCGTCCAGCGGTCCATGACGGTGGCGAGGGAGGGAGCGGTCACCTGGCCACCACCCCCGGTGGAGGTGTCTGCGGCTCCTCAGGCAGCCGCTCAGCCCGCCGCCGCCCCGGCCAAGCAGGAGAAGCAGCCAACGAGCCTGCGCAAGCGCTTCACCCTGGTCGGACTCGCCGCCGCGGCCCTGCTGCTCATCACGGCGGCCGCCCCGGCCCAGCTCACGGCGAACATCACGGTGTTCGTCCTGGCGATCGTCATCGGCTTCTACGTCATCGGCAACGTGCATCACGCCCTGCACACACCGCTCATGTCCATCACGAATGCGATCTCCGGGATCATCGTGGTCGGTGCGCTCCTGCAGATCGGCACGGGTGACACCGCGGTCACCATCCTCGCGTTCATCGCCGTTCTGGTGGCGAGTATCAACATCTTCGGAGGGTTCGCAGTGACGCGACGCATGCTGGAGATGTTCCAGCGATGAATATTTCCTCTTGGGCCACGGCGGCCTACCTCGTTGCAGCACTGCTGTTCATCATGAGCCTTGCCGGGCTCTCCAAGCATGAGACCGGCAAGCAGGGCATCTGGTACGGCATCTCCGGCATGGCGCTGGCACTCGTCGCGACCATTGCTCTCGCGCTTGACGGCGGCGACCACGGTGGCATGACGACGATCGGCATCGTCCTGATGATCGTGGCGGTCATCGCCGGTGCATCGATCGGCCTCTGGCGCGCGCGCGTGGTCGAGATGACGGGCATGCCTGAGCTGATCGCCCTCCTGCACAGCTTCGTGGGTCTCGCGGCGGTACTGGTGGCCTGGTCGGGATACCTCATGGTCGAGGCCAAGGGAGACGCGCAGACGGAGGTGCCGACTGACCTGCTCGGCATCCACCACGGCGAGGTCCTCGTCGGCCTGTTCATCGGCGGGGTGACCTTCACTGGCTCGATCGTTGCGTACCTGAAGCTCTCCGCGAAGATCAGCTCGAAGCCGATGATGCTGCCGGGCAAGAACGCCCTCAACGTCGGCGCGCTCGTTCTCTTCGTTGCCATGACGGTCTGGTTCGTCATCGAGCCCAGCCTGTGGCTCATCATTGCTGCCACCGCTCTCTCGCTGGTGCTCGGATGGCATCTGGTGGCGTCCATCGGCGGTGGCGATATGCCCGTCGTCGTGTCGATGCTCAACAGTTACTCCGGATGGGCCGCTGCAGCAGCGGGTTTCCTGCTGAACAACAACCTGCTCATCGTCACCGGTGCGCTCGTCGGCTCCTCTGGCGCCTACCTCAGCTACATCATGTGCGAGGCGATGAACCGCTCGTTCATCTCTGTCATCGCCGGGGGCTTCGGCATGGAGCAGCCAGCATCGAGCTCCGATGCCGAGCAGGGTGAGCACCGCGAGGTCACGGCCGAGGAGGTCGCCGAGATGCTCGCTAATGCATCCTCGGTCGTCATCACCCCGGGCTACGGCATGGCCGTGGCGCAGGCCCAGTACCCGGTCGCGGAGATCACGCGGATCCTCCGCGAGAAGGGCGTCAACGTCCGGTTCGGCATCCACCCGGTCGCCGGCCGCCTGCCCGGGCACATGAACGTGCTGCTCGCCGAGGCGAAGGTCCCCTACGACATCGTTCTGGAGATGGACGAGATCAACGACGACCTCTCCGACACCGACGTCGTCCTCGTCATCGGTGCCAACGACACGGTGAACCCGGCGGCTGAGGATGACCCGACGTCACCCATCGCGGGCATGCCCGTCATTCGAGTGTGGGAGGCCGGCAACGTCATCGTCTTCAAGCGGTCGATGGCAGTGGGGTACGCGGGTGTGCAGAACCCGCTGTTCTTCAAGGACAACACCTCGATGCTGTTCGGTGATGCCAAGGAGCGGGTCGAGGACATCCTCCGCGCGCTGTAGCTCGAATCTGACACCGGGCACCGAGCTACGGCGCCGGGTGTCAGGGCGGCTACTCGGCGCTTCCGTACAGCCGATCGCCGGCGTCACCGAGGCCCGGGACGATGTAGCCCTTGTCGTTGAGGCGCTCGTCGAGGGCGGCCGTCACGACGGTGACCTCCGCGTCGCGGCCGGCGAAGGCCTCCTCAAGGCGCTTGAGGCCCTCTGGTGCAGCCAGCAGGCAGATCGCGGTGACGTCGCGGGCCCCGCGCTCCAGCAGCAGGTCGATCGCGGCAACGAGGGTGCCGCCGGTGGCGAGCATCGGATCGAGGACGAAGACCTGGCGGTCCTTGATGTCGTGGGGGATCCGATCGGCATAGGTCGAAGCGGTGAGCGACTTCTCGTCGCGCACCATGCCGAGGAAGCCGACCTCGGCGGTGGGCATGAGCTTCATCATCCCGTTCAGCATGCCCAGGCCGGCGCGCAGGATGGGCACGACGATCGGCAGTGGCTGGGCCATCTCGACACCCATGGTGGGGGAGACGGGGGTGGTGATCTCGACGGGGTCGACGCGCAGTGAGTCGGTGGCCTCGTAGGCCAGAAGGGTGACCAGTTCCTCGGCCAGCAGGCGGAACGTCGCTGACGACGTCTCCTCGCGGCGCAGGCGAGTCAGCTTGTGGGCAACGAGCGGGTGATCGATCACGAGAGTGCGCATATGCCCGAGACTAGTGGTCGGGCTACCGACGGCGCGCCCTCCGTGGGACTATGCACTCGTGAGCGCAGAGGAGATCGCAGCGGGCGACATTGACTTCGCCATTGCGGCCTATCGCGAGGAAGGCCGATGGTCCGTGGCGAGCCTTCCACCGCAGAGCGTGACCACCATGGACGGTCTCCTGGCGCGAATGCGGCAGTTCCCGGGAGAGGACGGGGTCTTTGGGGCCGTCTGCGTGGGAGATGAGTTCTTCATCCTGGCTCACACCGTCCGTGACGGTGTCCGAATCATGATCAGCGATGCCGCGGCCCTCCTGGACTGGTCACTCGCGGAGGAGGCCGCCGAGCTCATCGGTCTGGAGTGGGACGAGGAGGACATCGAGGAGTTCGAGGCGGCGGGGGATGTATCCCTGTGTGAGGCCTTCGGGCTCGACGGGGCCGAGATGATCATGATCTGCGAGGACGAGGAGATGTATCCCGACGAGCAGGTTCGCGCCGTGGCCAAGCGCCTGGGATTTGCCGCGGAGTTGGCCACCGCCCTTCGGGGACGATGACTCCGCAGCACTTCGAAGCGCCGATGCGCCGCGCGCTCGCGCAGGCCGAGCAGGCCGCTGCAGAGGGAGAGATTCCCATCGGGGCGGTTGTCCTCGACTCTCAGGGGAATGTCCTTGCTTCGGCCCATAACTCCCGCGAGGCCAGTCATGACCCCACGGCACATGCTGAGGTCCTGGCGCTGCGGGCGGCTGCTGAGCGCCAACAGTCATGGCGGCTGGACGGCTGCACGCTCGTCGTCACTCTGGAGCCCTGTCCCATGTGCGCCGGGGCAGCCGTGATGTCGCGGATCGGCACCCTCGTCTTCGGCGCCTGGAACGACGAGTACGGGTCTGCGGGATCGCGATGGGACCTCGTGCGCGATCGCCGACTCAACCATCAAGTCGAGGTGTTCTCCGGAGTCCTTGCTGACGAATGTGGTGCGATGGTCCGGGAGTTTCTTGATTCGCGCAGAATGAAGGTCACCGGTTCTGAGGAAGTCGGAGGTGTGGAGAGGCCATGACGTCACTTCGCGAGTTCCCCGTGCGGCGCCAGCCGCCGTCGCGCCCGCCGTGGCTGCTTCCGGCCATCATCGTCGGCGCTGTGGCCGTGGGGGTTGCCGTCGTCATCCTCGTGGTGCGGATGCTCGGTGGGTCCGACGAAGCAGCTGACGCGGAGGCAGCCCCCGAACCCTCATGCTCGACGGTCATGGTGGCCCCTTCTGACGAGCTTCCCGTGCCCGAGAAGGTGAAGGTCAACGTCTACAACGCGACGGAGACCTCGGGGCTGGCATCCAAGACCGCTCGTGACCTCAAGAAGCGCGGGTTCGTCATTCGTGACGTCGCCAACGATCCGGTGGCCATGCCCATTGAGGGCGTGGCGCGCATTCGATTCGGGCCCTCGTCGGCCAAGCGCGCGGAACTGCTCTCCTACTACTTCCCCGGCGCCGAACTGGTCGAGTTGGACCGCAGTGGCCCCAAGGTGGATGTGGCCCTCGGCGACGCCTACGTGCTGATTCCGCCGCAGCCGGACATCGACGCAATCCTGAACAAGCCCGAGGCCGTCCTGATGGGTCCAGGCTGCTTCGGCAGCGTGGCCGCTGATCCGAGTGCGAGCGAGGAGACTCCCGGGGACGCGCCGGGGGACGCGCCCGAGGATTCGGCCATGGACTCTGCCGTGGACGGCGAGATCAGCGAGTAGGAGTCGGCGCGTCCGGCCGTGTCAGCAGCAGGGCAACGGCCGGCAGCACCAGGCCGAGCAGCACGGCCGTCGGGCCGATGCGAATGGCGAAGGCTCCCAGTGCCCCGCCGAGGGCGTAGCAGGCGATCGCGATCCCCCCGAGGACGGCCAGCCGTCGCCCGGCAGACGCCTCGCTCCCTCGGCCGGCCATCCACTCGATCAGCCCTCGGGCCCCGTTGAGGACGGTGGCCGTCTGGAAGGTTGGCTGAATGGGCGTGTTCGCGATCTTCGTCATGACGCTCGCGAGGACGCCGAGGGCCATGCCGCCCAGGATCGCGCATGCGATGCCCTTCTCGTCGTTGTTTCCGACGACGAGGACAGTGAGCCACCAGATGCCGAGGAGGGCGGACGCCAGGATCAGGCGAACCCGCACCAGCGTCCACCCGCGCCGGGCCGCCGGAATACCGATCAGCCACGCGACCATGGCGCCGATCGCGAACCCCGCCATCGACAGCAGGGCGAGTCGCCAGGCGGCGTACTCGCCGAAGATCCCCATGCCGGCTCGCACGATGTTCCCGGACTGGTTGGCGATGAAGACGTCGAACCGGCTCAGGGAGTAGCCGTCGGTGTAACCCGAGGTCAGGGTGAGCAGCGCCAGAGCGATGACAGGCCACCGGAAGAGGCCGGTGCGTCCTATGGCATCGGCGGGGTCTGGTGCTGCAGGAGTGGTGCCCATGGTCACCCAGTGTTGCGCAGACCCGTTGCGATTCCGTTGACCGTGACCGACAGGGCGCGCGACAGCGCCTCGTCGGGCTGCTCGCCGGCAGCTCGGGCAAGTCGCACTCGCTCGAGCAGGGAGACCTGCAGCACATGCAGCGGCAGCAGGTAGGTGTCGCGCACCTCGAGCGTGCGTGCAAGCGACGGATTGCCGCCGAGGAGGCGGTCATGCCTGGTCAGGAGAAGGATCTCGCGGATAGTGAGGTCGAACTCCTGGCGGATCTCGGCGAGGAAACCGTGCAGGTGGGCGGGGACGAGGGTGCGGACATACAGCTCGGCGACGTCGAGGTCGGTCTTTGCCAGGGTCATCTCGACGTTGGAGACGAACGTCCGGAAGAAGTGCCAGTCGTCGTACATGTCAGCGAGTGCGCTGCCGTGGCCGGCCTCCCGCGCCGCCGCCAGAGCGGTGCCGACGCCGAACCAGCCGGGAAGGACCTGGCGCGACTGCGTCCAGCCGAAGACCCAGGGGATCGCCCGCAGGCCGGAGATCCCCGACGCGGTGTCTGGCCTGCGCGAGGGGCGGGAGCCCAGATGCATCGCGCCGAACTCCTCCACTGGAGTGGAGAGCGCGAAGTACTCCGGCAGGCCGGGGGAGTCGATGAGTGCCCGGTAGCGCTGCTGGCCAGCTGACGACGCTATGGACATGACGTCATCCCAGGTGGCGAGCTCCTGCGGGTTGTTGCGTGGTGTCGCATGCAGAAGGGAGGCGTCGACGACCGCGGCAACCATCTGCTCGAGGTTGTCGCGTGCCAGCGTGGGCAGTAGGTACTTGTCGGAGATGACCTCGCCCTGCTCGGTGATCTTGATCTCTCCGCTGAGCACACCCCACGGCTGGGACAGGATCGCCTCGTACGTGGGGCCTCCGCCGCGGCCGACCGTGCCACCGCGGCCGTGGAAGAGCCGCAGGCGAACGCCGTACTTTGCGGCGACGTCACGCAGGCGGCGCTGGGCCTGATGGATCTCCCACTGCGACGTCGTGATGCCGGCGTCCTTGTTGGAGTCCGAGTACCCGAGCATGACCTCCTGCACATCGCCGCGCGACGCCACGATGGATCGGTAGGTCGGGACGGCGAGAAGCTCCTCGAGGATCGTGCCCGCCGCCGTGAGCTCGGCCCCCGTCTCCAGGAGCGGGACGAAGCCGACGCGTGCCGTGCCGGCCGTCGCGTCGACGAGACCGGCTTCGCGGGCGATGATCACGGCCGCAAGGAGATCGTCGCTGCCCTGGGTCATCGAGACGATGCACGATTCGATGGCGCGGGGTCCGTACCGATCGAGTCCCTGGCGCACGGCGACGTAGGTGCGCCAGGTGCGCAGGCCGTCGTCGTCCAGCGGCGGGGGTGTCGGAGCGAGGGGTCGCTTGGACTCCAGTTCGGTGATCAGCGCCTCGCGGCGTTCCTCACGGGTGAGGTCCGCCCACGGGCGGCCGATGACACCGAGACGATCGAACAGCTGTCCCACGGCGTGCTGGTACTTCCCGGAGTGCTCGCGCACGTCGAGTGTCGCGAGCGGAAGGCCGATGGCGGCGACCAGGCGGATGCTGCGATCGAGGATGCCGGTGGCCGCGAGCTGTCCGCCGCCGGCGGACAGGAGTTCGTCGCGCACGAGAAGCAGGTCATCTACCAGTTCGGCGGTGGTCTCGTAGTCACGTCCGGGCTCGTGACGGCGTGACGTGCGCAGGTGCTCGAGGGTGAGCTCGAGTCGCTTGCGGATGATGGTCAGTTTGAGTCGGACGGGCTCCTCGGCGTTGATGCGCAGGTAGCGCTGCTCGAAGTCGGGCAGGGCGGCGAGATCGACAGCGATGGAGTCGCGCAGTGCATCGCTGGTCTGGGTGATGCGCTCGGAGATCGACAGGTCCTCGATCAGGTGCGTGAGCTGGGGAAGCAGATCGGCGATGCCGTGCTCGCGCTGGAAGCGCAGCACGTCGAGGGTGATCTCCGGAGTGACGAAGGGATTTCCGTCGCGGTCGCCACCGATCCACGAGCCGAAGGTGACAGGACGGGACTCTGGCGGGAGTTCGGCTCCCATCGTCCGGAACGCTGACGCCAGGTCATCCAGGACGGCTTCGAGCGGACCGCGAGTCAGGTCGTCCACGTAGTACAGGGCGTTGCGTGCCTCGTCGATGACATGCGGCTGCTGAATGCGGATCTCGTCGGTCTGCCACAGCAGGTCGACAACCTCTGCAACACGCCGCAGTCGGACGTCGTCGTCCAGGGAGTCATCGAGGAGGACATCCGCCATCCGACGCAACTTGGTGAGAACGGATCGACGAGCTGCTTCAGTCGGATGCGCGGTGAAGACCGGTCGCACGGACAGGTCAGAGGCGAGAGCGACCACCGCGTTCTGCGAGACATCGGATGCGGCCACCGACTCGGCGACGCGGCGCAGTGGTCCGCCCCGTTCACGACGGGCGCGGACGATATCGCGGGAGCGCTCGACCTGCTCGGCCACGTTGGCGAGGTCGAAGTAGACCGAGAACGCGCGAGCCAGCTGCGTGGCCGTGGCGACGTCCACGGAAGTGAGTCGCTCGGCCGCGGCACCCTGGTCCTCGCGGACGAGCAGTCGAACGTCCTCCACGAGTTCCAGCATCTGCGGACCATCGTGCCGAACGAGCGCCTCGCCGAGGAGAGTGCCGAGATCGCGAATCATCGACCGGAGCTCAGAGTCGCCAGCTCCGTTGGCGGCGCGGGGAGACGGGGCCATGACTTCATCCAAGCGTGAGAGTGACCCAGATCTCAAATTGCTGCCGATGGGTGGCCTCCCGTCAGTCCTTGTCCAGTCATTGGATGGACAAGTGAAGTGGTCGATCCGCCATCGACCATTCATACGGCGCTTACTGGAGGTGGCTCGCGAATGACCTGTTGGGAGGCCCGTGGTGTCTGGATTCGAAAGGCGCACCGCTGCCGTGGTGATGATCGCCGCAAGTCCTGTCCTCTTTGCTGCTGCCACGTGGGCGGCTGACGATTCCCCTTTTGACGAGACGGCGAATCACGACGTGCCGTCACTCGTGACGGATGAGTCGAGTCCTAGCCCCGGGGATTCCGACGTTGCTGAGCCTTCTCCCGAGCCGGAGGAGACCGAGTCTCCGGACCCGGATCCGAGTGAGACGCCTGATCCGGATCCGAGTAGATCGCCGTATCCGTGCCCGTCGGCCTTTCCTCCGCCCGATACCCCGGAGGGTGAGCACGAATTCGTGCTGATCTGCCTTGCCACGGGAACGGACACAGCTCCTTACAGCCCGGCGTGGACATACCCGCAGGACGTCATCAATGGTGAGGGCAAGGTCAAGCAGGAGGGGCCAGGGAATAGCCCCGAGGGGATCTATCCAGAAGTTCCGTGGGGAAACATCATTCCTCCGCTCACGCACTCCAACGGGGCAACCTTCGACGGATTGAACTTCGGTGAAGAGGGTGAAGCTCGCTGGGCGTGCAACTGCGGTTCGGAGGCCGCCCCAAGCGTGCCACCGCCTCATGTTCGTGAACCCGTCCTTGTGTGCGAGGCAAACCCTGACGGTGATGAGCCGTACTCGTTGGTCTCGTACAAGCCTGTCGAGATTCAGAAGGGCAACGGTTCGATCGTCGTCGGCGGTCCGGCTGATACCGAGTTGGGCGTCTACCCGGATGACGTGTGGGGAAACATCGTGCCGCCCTTCGAGCATCACAACGGACGAAATTTCCTGGGCGTCAATTGGACGGCGGCGGGGATGGCGATCCACGAAGCGGCTTGCGTGTACACGCCGCCGGCTCCGCCTCCGCCACCTCCACCCCCTCCGACACCGGCACCAGCACCGGAGCCCCCCGCTCCTGAGCCACTCGTTGTGGTTCCGGAGGTCACGCCCCCTCCCGAACCAGTGGAGACGGCTGTTCCCCTGCCCGCCACGGTCGACCCCGAGCCGACGGGCCTCGATGACGAGCCGGAGACGGTGTCCGTTCCCCACAAGGCGACCGTGCCGTCGTCCGTTCCTGCGGGGATGGCCCCATGACCGTCATGACGAACGTCATCCACGACGAACAAGAGAACACACAACGAGAAGGGAAGAAGGCGATCACAATGTTGCGAACATTGGGCGCATCGTTGGCGGCAGCAGGGCTGTCGCTGGGCATGCTTGCCGCAGCTCCAGGAGCAGTAGGCGAGGAGCCAACGGAGGCGGGCAACAAACTCTCCTATCCCGTGCTGTGGGCCGAGGACTCACAGCAGTTCGCGCCGCTCCCTCCGGGCGCAATGGGTACGGAGGTCTTTGTTGACGTCACTTCGGGAACTGATCCCGACACCAGTGCCGCATGCGACGCCGCGCTTCAGGCCAGTGACACGAACTCCTGGCAGGCCGACAACGCTCTCGCTGTCGGCAACCCGGTCACGCACGTGGACTGGGGTGACAACCTCGAGGCCAAGGACTGGAGCGTCGGAAACAAGGTTCGAGTGGAGACGGTTCTGTTCGACAACGCACTCGAGACGCCCATGCTCCGCTACCTGATGTGCTACGTCAGTGGTCAGGGGCAGACGGAGAGCTGGGGCGCCAAGGTGACCGGAGGCGCTGGCAGCAGCGGTGATGTGAGTACTGACGCCACCGGCTACACGGCGGTCACGGAGGAGAGCACGAGTGCGATCGTGTACTCCGATGGTGGCCGGTTGACGATTCAGCGGATCACCGATCCGAGCTCTGTGTCGTGGAGCACGTCGGAGCATCGTTGGGTGGGAGCCGGTGCTGCGGCCCCGGTCGTCAACATGGCCGTCCATGAGAAGACCAGTGACGGCCCTGGGTCGTACGGAGCTGAGCTCAACATCCAAGGCAAGGTCGTCTACGGATTCCTGTGGGACACCAAGGGGATGTACAACGGCGAGTACCGGCTCACCTTCAGTCTCGATGGAGCGATGGACGGCTTCGCTGGTTCGGGTACCGACCTGAATACCGCTGTCCCTGTCGTGCCGACCGAAGAGGAGCTGGAAGAGGCACGGGAAGAGGCACTGGAAGAGGCACTGACTCCACTGGCCGGATCCCCCGGTGGTGAGGACGCAGCCAACACTGCCGTCGTCGCCGGCGGCGTCACCTACATCGATGTCGGCCTGACTGGTGGCGTTGATGCTCCTGTCGATCCGGATGATCCCGGTGACGACCCGACGACGCCTCCGTCCACGGGTGGTGGCTCGACGACTCCCCCTGAGCCAGCGCCGGTCGGCGATTCCGAGGGCCCCGGCCCGCAGGCAGGTCAGCCGGAGGACGTCACCGCTGTGCAGGCGGCAACTGCTCCGCAGCGGCAGCGCGCCAAGCTGGGCATGCCCAAGTCCGGCAAGAAGTTCGCACCAGGAACGGTGCGCGTCCTGACGGACAAGCCGATCAAGACGACCGCCGGAGTCACGGTGCGGTGGCGAGTCACCACCAAGTCTCGTGACTACTGCTCGGTGAAGACGCTTCGGGGCACGAAGAATCCGGACAATCGAGGGAAGACCCTCCTCCGGATGCGCGAACGGGGAAACTGCACCGTGGTCGCGTGGGCGCCAGCTCCCTCACCGGAGCACCTGCAGTACCGCAAGGCCTTCACCTACCGGATTGGTCGGTAGGGGACAAGCGGTGGGGCGGGCATCCCACGGGGTGCCTGCCCCATCCGAGTCCACGCATCAATGCGGACGTGGGGAGGGACGGGTCATGAGGTACGCGGCACATGCGGCACCTATCGCCCTTCGGGCCCTGCGCGCCACCTCGTTCGACGGCGACTACCTGGCGCAGGTCCAGCACCGACGCCTTGGCACCGTCGTTCGTCATGCCCGTCGTTCCTCGCCGTTCTTCCGACACCACATGCGGGATCTCCCGGACGAGCTCCCGGACATCACGGCGATCGCCCCCACACGCAAGCGCGACCTGATGGCCGCTTTCGATGACTGGGTGACCGATCCCCGTCTCCGGCTGGACCGGATCACTGACGAGTTCCTGTCACGTCCCGAGCTCGTCGGGCAGAAGTACCTCGGGCGATATCGCGTGTTCACGACTTCAGGGACGACGGGCCACCCGGCCGTCGTCATCCACGACCCGTCGTCCTGGCTGGTGCTGCAACTCGTCAGCCGACTTCGTTCGTGGCCGGTCCTGAGCAGTCACGGCCTGATAGGCACGGTGATGCACCACGGTCTTCGCTCGGCATCGATCTTCGCGACGGGGGGCCACTACGGAGGAGCTGCTCTTGCGGCCGCGGCGCAGGGGGTCCATCCCGCACTGAGTCGCCGGGTCCGTGTCGTGTCCGTGCTCGAGCCCATGGCCCAGCAGGTCGATGAACTGAACGACTTCCAGCCCACTTTCATGAGTGGGTACCCGAGCGCGATGCTGGCGCTTGCCGAGGAACAGCGTGCGGGTCGCCTCTCCATCGCCCCGAGCATCATGCTGTGCGCTGGTGAGCATCTGGGTGAGTCCCAGCGCTCGCTGCTCGAATCGACGTTCGGGGGCCATGTCCTGCTGGGCTATGCGGCATCGGAGGCCCCTGCCCTCGCTCTCGAGTGCGATGCGCACCGCTTCCACGTGAACACCGACTGGTACGTGCTCGAGCCGGTCGACCTGGACATGAACCCGGTGCCCGCCGGCACGATCTCGGACACCTGCCTGGTCACGAATCTGAGCAACTTCGTCCAACCGATCATCCGCTACGACCTGGGCGATCGGGTGCTGATGCACCCCGATCAGTGCTCCTGCGGCAGCAGGCTGCCCTCGGTGAGCGTGGAAGGCCGCACCAACGACCTTGTCGTCCTCGACTCGGTGACGGGATCCAGCGTGAGCCTCCTGCCCCTAGCTGTGACCTCGGTCATCGAGGAGGTGCCGGGAGTCGAGCGCTGCCAGGTGGTCAACCCCGATGCGACCAAGATCGAGGTGCGCCTCGACACGACGGGCGGCTCCGAGCGCACGCGAGTCGAGGAGCAGGTGGTCGAGGACATGGATTCGTTCCTGAGAATGAACGGTGTCGTGGCTCGGTGCACGATCAGCGCGGACCGCCCGCAGGCGGAACCAAGCGGCAAGGTTAAGCAGGTGATCAGTTGGAGTCCGGTTCCCGCCGCGTGATCATGTCCACGAGCACCCCGACGGCGCTGCGCAGCTGATCCAGCAGGATGCGTGGGGCGTGGCGCTCGGTCAGGGTGGCCAGCATTGACTCGTAGTACCAGGCGATCTCGTCTGGCGAGGCGTTGAATCGCTCCATGGCGCTCATCCCGTTGACATCGAGATCGGCGACCAGAGTCCGGGCGTTGTGCAATTTGTCGGCGACGGAGACGAGGACGACGTCCGGATCGGCCACGGCCAGTTCCGCGAGGTGCGCCTCCTTGCGCTTTCGCCACGGCGCCTTGTGTGCGGGATCGACGACGAGCGAGTCACTGCACGCTCGGACGATGTGCGCTACCCGCGCCCCGAACACGTCGGTGATCTCGGCAAGGACGGGCTCTCCGCCGCAGTCCTCGGCCACGTCATGCAGGAGTGCCGCAATCGCGACGTCCTCGTCACCCCCTGCCTCCAACGTGAGTGCTGACACCGCGAGGGGATGGCAGATGTAGGGAATGGTCGTTCCCTTGCGCACCTGATCGGCGTGCATCCGCGCCGAGTACTCGACGGCCTGTGCGTATCGCGGACCGAGAATCACGGGGGTGTTCAACGCAGCCCGGTCAGTTCGTGTTGCAGGCGGACTTCCAGATCGACTCAGGAACCTGCGAGTCGCTGGGGAAGGAGGCGGGGTTATCGAGGTCGATCGTTCCGCAGACGGTGGTGCGATCGTCCACGGGAATCCAGAACTGACCTTCAGCTCGAAACACCTGCGTGTAGGTGTAGGCGGTGTCCTCGTCCTCGCTGTCGACTCCGACGGTGGGGAAGGTGACGGCCCAGCCGTCAGCGCATTCGAAGCCGTCCAGTGAGAACACCGATTCCCCGTCCGGCTCGGATGCCAGGTAGTCCTCCAGGGCCGTGCGCAGAGTCGACTCGTCGCACACTGCCATGCCGCCGACGAGGCTGGGCTCCGCCGAGGGCTCTGAGCCGTTCGTGCAGGCGGTCATGCCGAGTGTGCCAAGGGCGATGACGCCCGCAGTGATCCAGGTGCAGTTCATGGCGACTCCTCAGGTCAATGCCCTCACGCTACGCCTGCGGGGGCGCTGAAGGCGGACCCACTACTCCAGTCGAATGCTCGGAAGGATGCGGTCCAGCCAGCGGGGCATCCACCAGTTCGCCCGTCCGAGGAGGCTCATGAGCGAGGGAACGAGGACGAGCCTGACGATGAATGCGTCAATGAGCACCGCGGACGCGAGGGCGACACCGAAGAGTTTGATCGTGTCGATCGGGGTGGGGACGAAGGAGAGGAAGACACAGGTCATGATCGTCGCAGCGACGACGACGACTCGTCCGGATCCGGCGAGCCCGAGACGAACGGCCGCCGCGTTGTCGTTCGTCTGCTCCCACGCCTCGCGCATCCGCGAGACCAGGAAGACCTGATAGTCCATGGACAGCCCGAACAGGATCGCGAAGACCATGACGGGCAGGAACGGCAGGATCGGCCCGGTCCCTGTGACACCGAGTAGGGAATCGGCGATGCCGAGCTGGAACACGGCGACCGTGACACCCAGTGCTCCGGCGAAGCTCATCAGGCTGGTGATCGCGGCGGTGAGCGGTATGACGATCGAATGGAACAGCAGCATCAGGGCGAGGAATCCCAAGCCGACGACGAGTAGAAGAAAGACGGGCAACGCCTTCTGCAGCACCGAGGTGAAGTCCTCGGACACCGCCTGAGTGCCGCCCACGTAGATCCGCGCCTTCGTGGCGTCCTCGATCTTCGGCGCGGTCGTGTCGCGGATTGTCGTCAGCAGTGAGACCGTCTTCTCGGACGTCGGCGATGTGGACGGTTGAACGATGACGCTCGTGATCGTCTTCTTCGGTCCGCCGAAGATGGACTCCTCATGCTTGAGGATGGGCAGCATTCCGGATGAGGGGATCGTCTGCGCGACGCCCGGGGTCTTCTCCAGATCCTTGATGACCTTCGCGAGGGCGGTGAAGTCCTGGGGCGTGGATGTCTCCACGGCGACGAAGAAGGGTCCGTTGACGCCCGGGCCGAATCCGTCGGCCAGCAGGTCGAATCCCACTCGAGAGGTGCTGCCCTTCGCGTCGGAGCCGTCGTCTGGGAATCCCAGGATCATTGCGTGTGCCGGCCAGGCGAGCACGCCGACAGCGATGATGGATGCGAGCAGGGGGACGAGCGGTGCGCGCTGGAGCCGCTGCCCGTAGCCGTGCCAGCGCGATGTCAGCGGGTCGAAGGCTCGCGGGTGACGCGCCCACGGAAGTCGGAGCCCCAGACTGCGATGACCCAGGAGTGACAGAAGCGCAGGCAGCATCCACAGCGCCGACAGCATGACCATCAGGACGGTCACGGCGGCAGCGAGGGCCAGACCGTTGAAGAACTCGATGCCGAGGACGAACATCCCGAGCAACGCGACGATCACGGTGCTTCCGGCGAAGGCGACGGCCTTGCCTGCCGTGCCGACCGCCGTGATGGCGGCCTCCTTGGGCTCGACGCCCGAGCGCACTCCTTGCGTGAATCGATTCAGGATGAACAGGCCGTAGTCGATGCCGACCCCGAGTCCGATCATGGCGGCGAGTGTCGGAGCGAACGAGGCGACGTCCGTGAAAGCAGCGACGACGATGACGAGTAGTTGGCCGGCGACGAGTCCGGTCAGGGCGACGACGATCGGCAGGCCGGCGGCGATGAGCGACCCGAAGGCGAGCGCAAGGATGAGAACGGCGGCCAGGAGCCCGATGGCCTCGGAGTTGTCCGGCCCGGCGCCGGCTGCGGCGACGGCGCTTCCGGAGAGCCCGATGCGCAGGGTGTCGGAGCGGGCATCCTCCACGATCGACACGACCCGGTTGGCCTCGCCGGTGGTGAGCGTGGGGTGCGTGAACGTCACGGTGGCGTAGGCAACGCGATCATCGGAAGAGACGGGGCTCGTGACCTTCTGGGTTGCCCCTGCCGCCTTGACGACGGTGTCGATGCCGCCGTCAATCTCATTGAGAAGCTCGCGCGCCTTCGTGACGTCCGCGGGCAGGGCACGCGCCAGCTTCGCGAGGGCAGCCGGACTCGCTTCGGCGAGCGCCTTGCGCGTCGCTTCCGGGATGTCGGCGATCTCCTTGACGCTGCCGAAGGCGGCGACCATCGCATCGGCGTCCGCCTTCGTCACCCCCGGGATGGAGGTGAGTTCGTCGGTCGTGAGTGAGGCCAGGCCGGTGACCAGTTGCGGCGGGGCGGCAGCAAGAGCAGCGAGACCCGGCAGCGCCTTGGCGAGAGCCGCCAGACGCTGCGGATCGGCCTTCTCCAACGGCTCCAGTTGGTCGAGGATTTCGGCTGCCTGCGTGAGTTCGGCGGGGCTCATCCCGGTGGCCTTGCTCAACGCCTCGGTGGCGGCCGTGAGTGCGGCCTTGCGGTAGTTCGTCGGTGCGGCCTTCGGGCAGTTGCTGCCGAAGTTGCGGCCATAGGGTCCGGCGACGCACTCGGTGAACGGCAGTTCAGCCAGTTTCTTCAGGACAGGATCGATCGCGTCCTTGGTCTGCTTGCTCGTGACGGACGCGCCCGGGCTCTCCCAGACCACCTTGACGCTGGACGTCGTCGCGGGTGCTGACTCGAGTTCACCCAGCAGGTCCTGAGCCTTGGTGGACGAGGCCCCGGGCAGGGCGAACGAGTCGTTGTATGACCCATGGAACACGACCGAGCCGGCGCCGATGGCCACGAGAACAACGAACCAGGCGATCAGTGCAACGATCGGGCGACGAACGGCCCACCGGCTCACGGTCTGGCTCCCTCGATCGATGGTCATCCGAATGGGATGCCATCGAACCTACCGTGCGATGCGGTCGCTCAGGCGGGAGTCAGTTCGGCAGCCCCGAACGAGACACTGAACCGGTCGCACCAGATCGTGACGCTGGACAGATCGCTGATGTCGACGTCGGCGGGAATCGCATAGTTCTGGTTGCCCTTGTTTCCCTTGAGGGGGCCGAGGTCGACGTACTCGTCGTCGTCGAACACGTACCAGCCCTCGGTTCCCTCGATCACCGGCGCCGCAGCCAGCCACACCTTCAGGTCCGGGCCGTTGTCGGTGTCGAGATCCGCGAGCCGCAGGATCCTGCTGCCGTCGGGCAGCGTGATGACGCGGGCTGTGCCGCTTGTGGAGTGCTCATGCGAGATGAAGGCGCCCTCTGCCTCGATGACACGCTCGGGCGCGGCTGCCTCTGGGGCAGTTTCCTCTGGTGCGGCCGAGGAGTCGGCTGGAGCAGCGGTGTCCTCGGCCGGGTCGGTCGCCTCCGCGGAAGTCGGCTCAGAGGGGGTCTCGGTGATGCCGACATCGGGCAGTGCCTCGTTGACGGTTACGTCGACAAACAGCTTCCATGGCTGGAAGGCCGCCATGGCCACGACGACGAGGGCCACTGCGACGAGCCCGCTGGGAATCCAGACGGCCGGTCGTCTCCACCACGTGCGCCCTTGACTCATCGCTGCTCCTCCATCGTGGTGGTGGTCACCTAAATGGTCGGACGCTGCCCTGGTTGGTCGGGTTCCCACGCTTCGGGTGATTCTCAGGTCACGGACGCGACACCTTCACGTGCCGGTCCGTGCCCCCCGCCCTACTTCCAGACGTACTTCTTGCTCTTCTTGCTCTTCTTCTTGCACGTCAGATCCCCGAAGACAGCCTTCTTCGGCTTGCATGCGGCCCCCTTGACGACCTTCTTGGCGGGATCGAAGGTCAACGTTCCCCGATGGAGGACGTAGCCGGAGTCCGATGGGCCGAGGGAGACGGAGGTCTCGGAGATCGTGTAGTAGATCCGCCAGGTGTTCGGGCCGGTGGAAAAGCCAGTGGGATCCAGGCTCGAGACATTGGCCGGAGTGAGCGGGGTGGGGTTGAGCGTCCAGTTCATCCCGTCCTTCGACGTGGCCGTGTAGAGCCGCTGGGTCGCGCAGCCGGGACCGGTGGACATCAGCATCACCCAGTCGCCTGAGTCGGCTCGGAGGATCTCGGGGTCGACGTAGCCACCGGTCATGCGGTAGCCGGAATCACGCGTGAAGGTGGTGCCGGATGCATCGTTCGCGGTCGCGCTCACCAGTGTCTCTCCCACGGGTGGCGTGACCAATCCGGGAGTGGGCTTCACCGGAGTACAGGGGGAGTCCGAACTGCCTGTCGACGTTGCTCCGAGGTTCTCCTCCACCCAGATTAAGTGCACCTTCCCGTCGGGTCCCACGAAGGCGTCGGGAACACCCCAGGCCAGAGTCGTCTGCGGCACGGCGATGCCCGTCGAGACGGCCTCGCCGTGGCTCAGGCCGTCGGCAGAGACCACCGCCGTCTTGATCGTCTTCATGCCGTCCATGAGATCGATGAAGTAGGCGCGACGAGTGCCGTCGGGCAGCGTGACCATGGTCAGACTGGAGCCGAATCGAGACTGAAGCGGAACTCGCTGGCAGCCGCCTGCCTCGGGGCAGTCGAATGCGGTGACGGGGTCGGGCAGGTAGCTGGAACTGACCGCGTACAGGCGGTCGACACCGTTGCCGAGCGGGTAGGCGAAGCTGTCGGCCCCGATCACCCCGATGTTCGCTGCGTCCTGGGACAGCGACCACGGCCCCTGAACTGTGGGAGCGGCGGCGACCGGGCCAGCGGCGAGGATGCTGGTGAGAGCGAGAGTTGAAGCAGCAGCGGATGCGGCCAGGCGTGCGATGGTGGCTCGATTCATGGCCATAGAAGATAACGGCTGATTTCCGGGTCCGCCATGAATTCATCAATATTTGCAGCTCAATTGGACTCGACAACGACGATGTCGTCTGCTCCTATGCCCCGCGCGTCCTCCTCCCACATCCCTCGCGTCTCCAGAATTGTTGAAGGGACACCCCTTCGGGATGCCCCTTCAACAATGGCGGTGGCGGTGGGATTTGAACCCACGGTGAGGTTGCCCCCACACGCGCTTTCGAGGCGCGCTCCTTTGGCCGCTCGGACACGCCACCGCCGACGAGGGTACAAGCAGACGAGGGCGACCTCTCGGTCGCCCTCGTCACTGGCGGAGGATAGGGGATTTGAACCCCTGAGGGATTGCTCCCAACACGCTTTCCAAGCGTGCGCCCTAGGCCACTAGGCGAATCCTCCGCGGAGGAGGCTATCTGCACGCACCCTTGGCCCCACACACCGGTCCACTCCGGACCGCGTACAGTGGAGCCGACCCCTCGTGCGGCGTCATCGCGTGAACCTCCCCAGGGCCGGAAGGCAGCAAGGATAAGCGTGCTCTGGCGGGTGTGCGGGGGGTCCCGCTTTTGCTGTCGAAGGTGCGCAGACAGCCGGTGCCCGACCGGGGACGCAGTGTCCACCCGCGGGACTAGGGTGCCGGTATGTCCATGGCGCTCTACCGCACGTACCGGCCCGCGACCCTTGATGAGGTCGTTGGCCAGGATCACGTGATGGGTCCCTTGCGCCGGGCCCTGGCGAATGATCGTGTTCACCACGCCTATCTGTTCTCCGGACCGCGCGGATGCGGCAAGACATCCACGGCTCGCATCCTCGCCCGCTCCCTCAACTGCGAGCAGGGGCCCACTCCGGATCCATGCGGGGAGTGTCAGAGCTGCCTCGACCTAGCCCCCAACGGACCGGGCTCGTTGGATGTGATCGAGCTCGATGCGGCAAGCCACGGTGGTGTCGACGACACCCGCGACCTGCGGGAACGAGCCATGTTCGCTCCTGCGTCCTCGCGATACAAGGTCTACATCATCGACGAGGCACACATGGTCTCGACCGCTGGCTTCAATGCGCTCCTGAAACTGGTTGAGGAGCCGCCCGAGCACGTGCGCTTCATCTTCGCCACGACCGAGGTCGAGAAGGTGCTGCCGACGATTCGCTCGCGCACGCACAACTACACCTTCCGTCTCGTGCCGGCCAAGTCCCTGCAGGAGCATCTCGCCCAGGTGTGCGAGAAGGAGGGCGTCGCCTACGAGCCCGCAGCGCTCGCCCTTGTCGCCCGAGCGGGTGCCGGCAGTGTGCGTGACAGCCTCTCCGTGCTGGGGCAGGTGATCTCCGGATCGGGGCCCGAGGGCGTGACCTACGCCGATGCCGTTCAGCAGTTGGGCATGACCGATGCGGCACTGCTCGACGACACCGTCACCGCCTTGGCCGATCATGACGGGGCTGCGATGTTCACGGTGATCGACCGAGTCATCGACGCGGGCCATGACCCGCGACGTTTCGTCACCGATCTTCTGGAGCGGCTGCGCAATCTCATCGTGCTGCAGTCGGTCCCTGATGCGGCGGCGCTCGGGCTGATCGAGGCGCCGGAGGACCAGCTGGCCACTGAGGTCGAGCAGGCGCAGCGTTTTGGCTTGGCTGAACTGACTCGGGCCGCCGATGTGACGTCTGCCGCGTTGAGCGAACTGCGTGGTGCGACGGCTCCCCGCCTGCAGCTCGAACTCATGGGTGCCCGGCTTCTGCTTCCGGCGGCTGACACCGATGAGGCCGCCACCCGAGCTCGGCTTGATCAGCTCGAGCGGCGGATCGCCGCAGCACCTGTGCACGTCGCTGCAGCGGCCAATGTGCCTGCGGCCCCTGCTCCGGCGGTCCATGGTGAGCCGGCCGCTGCAGTGCCAGAGAGCCGCCCGAAGCCACCGCCGAAGCTGTCCGATGTCGCACCCACGACAGCGGAGGCGGCCACGACTCCTGACGCGACCCCGCCCGAGGCACCGAAGCGCCCGGCTTCCGGTCGGTCGCGCCCGCCGGCCAAGCCCATGCCTGGTGCTGAACGCGCACCGGCCGCACCGCCAGCGCCATCAACGGGCGTTGCCGTCCCGGAGCTGAGTCAGTTCGTGTCGATGTGGCCCGCCGTCCTCGAAGGCGTGAAGTCGTACTCGAAGGTGGCGTGGATGGCGTTCAGCAACTCCCGCCCCATCTCGATCTCCGAAGGAGAGCTGGCCGTCGCCCTCGCCGACGCTGGCACGGTCAAGAACATTACGTCGAGCGGCCACGACGAGCGCATGCGGCAGGCGATCATGGATGTGATGCGCGTCGACGTGCGCATCGATGTGGTGCTGTCACCAGACCAGGCCATTCCGGTCAAGGGCCCTGCGGCGACCAAGACGCCCACTCCGGAGGCGCAAGCACCTTCTGCTCCCGTCGACGTGCCTGCGGAAGCTGATTCGCCGAGCATGGACGACGCGAACATGGACGATGCGTCTGGGGTGGACCTCGCGATGCGCGAACTCGGGGCCACGCAGATCGGGGAGATCGAGCACTGATGAATCGAGCATGGCTGAAGATGATGGGCGCCTGACGTGTACGAGGGGATTGTTCAAGATCTCATCGACGAACTCGGTCGACTCCCAGGCGTGGGACCCAAGAGCGCGCAGCGCATCGCCTTTCACATCCTTGCCGCCGATCCGATCGACGTGAATCGGCTGGCAGCGATCCTGCAGGAGGTCAAGGCGAAGATCCGCTTCTGCGAGGTGTGCGGAAACGTCGCGGAGGAGGACCAGTGCCGCATCTGCCTCGACACGCGTCGCGACCGATCGATCATCTGCGTCGTCGAGGAGCCCAAGGATGTGCTGGCGATTGAGAAGACGCGTGAGTTCCGGGGTCGCTATCACGTTCTTGGTGGGGCGATCTCGCCCATCGACGGAGTCGGGCCCGATGACCTGCGGATCAGGGAGCTGCTCGCCAGACTTGCGGACGGCACCGTCACCGAGGTGATTCTCGCGACCGATCCCAATCTGGAGGGAGAGGCGACGGCCACCTACCTAGCGCGCATGATCGGCCCGCTCGGCATGGCCGTCTCCCGCCTCGCGAGCGGGCTTCCGGTGGGCGGGGATCTGGAATATGCGGACGAGGTCACCCTCGGGCGGGCCTTCGAGGGCCGCCGTCGGGTGTGACGGACATGTCTGATCGGGCATGTCCCCATGCCTGATCAGGCATAGAGTCATGGGGATGACGAACGCGGCCGACCTCCTCGGAGAGGCGCGGACGCGCGCTCGACTCTGGCAGACCGAGCTCGCCCGGCGATCCGGCACATCCCAGGCCGCCGTGGCGCGATACGAATCCGGGCAGGTATCCCCGGCTGTCTCGACCCTTGAGCGGGCAGCAGTGCACGGAGCCACGAACCTGCAGGTCGTCGGGTCCGCTGCACGCGGTGAGAGGGACACCGGGTCCACCCCCCGTAGAGCTTGTCGCGGACATCGATTCCGAACATGGCACCGGGACCCTGGGTGACCTCGCCGAGGACCTGACCCTGATCATGGGGCGCCGTGTGACGGTGGCCTCGCGTGGGCCTCGCCCGCCCGGCGGACTCGGGCCGGCCCATGTCGGTGGGATCCCGCTGTGACGGAGCGGACGACCGCGGTTCGGGCGCGGCGCGAGGCACCGTCAAGCGCCGATAGACTCGTCGCTTGTGTCCCTGATTGTGCAGAAGTTCGGCGGCTCCAGCGTGGCCGACGCCGAGAGCGTCAAACGTGTGGCCAGGCGCATCGTCGATACCAAGAAGGCCGGTCACCAGGTGGTGGTCGTGGTCTCTGCCATGGGCGACACCACGGATGAACTCCTCGATCTCGCCGAGCAGGTCTCCCCGCTTCCACCGGCCCGCGAGCTCGACATGCTGCTCACCGCCGGCGAGCGCATCTCGATGGCCGTGCTCGCCATGGCCATTCATGATCTGGGGGCGGAGGCTCGCTCCTACACCGGTTCGCAGGCCGGCCTCATCACGGACTCTGCTCATGGGGCCGCTCGCATCATCGACGTGACCCCCGGTCGCATCCAGGAGGCGCTCGATCAGGGAGCCATCCCGATCGTCGCGGGATTCCAGGGAGTCGCCCAGGACACAAAGGACATCACCACCCTCGGACGTGGCGGCTCGGACACCACGGCCGTCGCCCTGGCCGCTGCACTCAATGCCGAGGTCTGCGAGATCTACACCGATGTCGACGGCGTCTTCAGCGCCGACCCGCGGGTCGTGTCTGCCGCCAGGCAGGTCCCCTACATCACCTACGAGGAGATGCTGGAACTCGCCGCGGTCGGTGCGAAGGTCCTGCACCTGCGGTGCGTCGAGTACGCACGGCGCTTCGATCTGCCGATTCACGTCCGCTCGTCATTCTCGGACCGCACCGGCACGCTGGTGCTCTCTCCTGAAGCCATCAAAGCCGCCATTGCGGAAGGAACAGCCATGGAACAGCCGATCATCTCCGGGGTTGCTGCGGATGTGAACGACGCCAAGATCACCGTCGTCTCCGTGCCGGACCAGCCGGGCAAGGCGGCATCGATCTTTCGCACGCTGGCCGATGCCAACATCAATCTCGACATGATCGTGCAGAACGTGTCAGCAGCCGCCACGGGGCGCACAGACGTGACGTTCACCTGCCCGCAGGGATCCACCGGGGCAGCCATGAAGGCACTGGACGCCAAGCGTGACGAGATCGGCTTCGAGGACCTCCTGGTCGACGATCAGATCGCGAAGGTGTCGTTGGTAGGCGCTGGCATGCGCTCGCACCCGGGTGTGTCGGCCACCTTCTTCGACGCTCTTGCCGCATCGAGCATCAACGTCGAGATGATCTCCACATCGGAGATCCGCATCTCCGTCGTGACTCGTGTCGACGATGCGCAGCGAGCAGTGCAGGCCCTGCACACGGCCTTCGGGCTGGATGCTGACGGCGAGGCCGTGGTCTATGCGGGGACAGGCCGATGAGCGCCCCCGTTGTCGGTGTCGTCGGGGCGACCGGCCAGGTGGGTGCCGTCATGCGGCGCCTGCTCGACGAGCGTGACTTCCCGCTGTCACAGATCCGCTACTTCGCGTCCGCGCGCTCAGCAGGCACGACGTTGCCGTGGCGAGGCGAGCAGATCGTGGTGGAAGATGCCGCGACTGCTGATGTCTCGGGGATCGACATCGCGCTGTTCTCGGCGGGCGGTGCGAGTTCCAAGGCACTCGCGCCCACCTTTGCTGCTGCCGGTGCGGTGGTCATCGACAACTCCTCCGCATGGCGCATGGATCCAGATGTTCCGTTGGTCGTCAGCGAGGTGAACCCGCACGCCATCGCGGACATGCGTAAGGGAATCATCGCGAACCCGAACTGCACCACGATGGCCGCGATGCCCGCACTGAAGGTGCTCCATGAAGAGGCAGGACTTCGTCGTCTGGTCGTCAGTACCTATCAAGCCGTGTCGGGCAGTGGCCTGGCGGGCGTGGAGGAGTTGGAGGGTCAGGTGCGTGCGGTGGTGACCCAGGACCTCGCCGCATTGACCCACGACGGTGCCGCGGTCGATTTCCCGGCGCCGCAGAAATACGTCGCGCCGATCGCCTTCAATGTCGTCGCGCTGGCGGGAAGCATCGTCGATGACGGCTCCCGTGAGACAGATGAGGAGCAGAAGCTCCGCAATGAGAGCCGGAAGATCCTGGAGATTCCTGACCTGCTGGTGTCGGGTACCTGCGTCCGGGTTCCCGTGTTCAGCGGGCACTCGCTGTCGATCAATGCCGAGTTCGACCGACCGCTGACCCCTGAGCGGGCCACCGAGCTGCTCGCGAGCGCACCTGGCGTCGAGCTCGCTGATGTCCCGACCCCGTTGATGGCGGCCGGTGCGGATCCGTCCTTCGTCGGTCGGATTCGTCAGGATCACTCGGTCCCTGACAACCGCGGCCTCGCACTGTTCATCAGCAACGACAATCTCCGCAAGGGAGCGGCGCTCAACGCCGTGCAGATCGCCGAGATCATCGCCGCTCGGTAGGCAGTCCATCGCGCCGGAGTCAGACTGGGGCGCGAAGCGGAGATTCGGCGGGGCTAGTGGTCGGCGTGCTCGAGAACCGTGACGCAGAAGTCTGCCGAGTCCGCTGGCCATGGCTTGAGATCCCACGTCGCGAATCGATTCCGTATGCGCAGACCGGCGGTACCGACCGCGGCATCGAACGTGTCTCGGTCGCACATCTCGAGGTGG